>ERZ1106943.79-NODE-79-length-131007-cov-8.566307_pt1 | contig 131007 bp, 102 predicted proteins | sample MGYA00403671_ERZ1106943 | MGnify/ENA primary metagenome ERZ1106943 (study PRJEB35170, sample SAMEA104062427) | human gut metagenome | biome: human gut; feature: human-associated habitat; material: faeces | place: Denmark | collected 2012-06-14 ...
AAGAATCTGGACGGCTATCTTTATATGGCCTACATGCTATCGCGGACGGTTGTACTCTTATTCAACAAGTGCCGGTCATGTTTTGCTACGTGCTGATGATGCTTTAAATTCAACCCTTAGCCCTTATCGCCCTAATGCACTAGACTGGTGGAAATGGCTTGATCCTAATCACGAATATGAGGCAATAGAAAAAATGCGAAATTTCATTGATTCGTGTGACTCAAATAGGAGTCAAGAATATAAAAGAAATGTAGGATCATTCTTTCGCAATTTTTTAGGATGTAGTGGCTCAGATGGCGCATTTAATAATGTAGTCAATGCCGAAGGTTATATTCTTCCGAAGATATTGAATTATCGGGATATAATATGTGGTATTATGAAAATGGATTTAGACCTTCCATTGGATTATGTAACACATAAGGCTGAATACTGCATTGATAGAGTCAATAGTTCTAACACGCCTGGAATATTACAGGAAAGTGCATTGTATTCATATGCATTTATATTTGGACCATACTCGAGGAAAGAAAATTTCAGTTATACCGTTAACATGTCTTGAGTTTCCCTTTTCTGTTTCTGGTGAAGTAGAAGGTGATGATGGAGGCGGCGGTGAGGATTTCGGATATGCCGAGGGCGAGCCAGATGCCTGTCGTTCCGAGAATCATCGGCATTAAAAGGAAAGACGGAACCACGAACACGAAACCACGAAGCAGGGCGAAGATTATTGACGGTGCAATACGTTCGGCGCTCTGAAAATATCCTATTGCCGTCAGATTGAAGATATAGCACAGCACAGCCACCGAGAATACAGGTAGTCCGGCGATGGCGATGCGGGCGGCTTCGCCCTCGGGCGCTATAAATAGCGAGACCATAAGTCTAGGCATGAACACAAACATCGCTGTCACTATGGTTCCGCAGACTAAGGCCGTGATGATGGCGAGCCTTTCGGTCTGTCGTACTCTGTCGAATTGTCCGATTCCGAAATTGAAACTGATTATCGGCTGTGCCGATTGTGCTATGGCATTGCCGATCATAAAGATAAATGGACAATAATAGCAGGCGATACCGAAGGCGCCAACGCCGTTGTCTCCGAGATAACGCATGAATACCTGATTGCCCATGAACATGATTACGGCCATAGACATTTCGCCAAGCAATGCCGGCACGCCGATTCTTGACTGATAACCGATGTTTCTGGCGAAAAGCCGCAGGCTCTTCGAAGAAATCTTCAGTTTGATAAGTTTCAGAGACCTGGCGAACCATCCGAGATATGCAATCACAAGAATTCCGCCCACAGCCTCGCTGATAGCCGTGGCGATAGCCGCGCGAAAGATGTATAGACGACACAACCGAACATCCCATGCCGAGCATGAGGGCGAATCCGACCAGCAGCATTGTCGGGGCGATTGCGATATTGACAGCAGCGACGCCTTCGCTTCCGACTCCGTGACCAATAAAGATTCCGTCAATGGCCGTGACAATGCACATGCTCAGCATTCCAAGCAATGTCGGCAGAAAGTAAATTCTGAATAGGCTTGAAACATTCGCTTTACCCAGATCGATTGAATCGCGTTCCATATATGTAACTGTTGAAAATTAGACATAAAAAAACCGAACAAGAAAGAATGGTTTTACCCAGTCATCTTATCCGGCATGCGTTATGCCCTCCGATGAGGTTTACAAAACTTCTTTTTGTGTTTTCTTCAATTCGGCGGTGCAAAGGTACAAAAAAAACTTTCAGGCAATAAGAAATTTCAATTCTAAAAAAATTAAACAATAATTTTCTGTCAGCCGTATTTTAACCTGCTTCCTATTACGTCTAAAAATAAAAAAAGCCCGAAGTTCTAATTCCGTGAAGAACTTCGGGCCTTTAAATTGTATTGACGGGCTTATCAGAGTATCACATTCAGGCCGACCGAAACGGATGCGTTCGAAGCCAGAGGTACACCCTGCTTTGCAATCTTGGCGAAGAAGTTGTCCTGTGCGACGAACAACTGGATGCCTGCATAAGGGATGCGCAGATTTGCTATCCATCCGAATCCACAACCCAGTGTGCCTGCGTTCGCGTTTACGCCTAACGAGACGTTCTTAACCGGGTTGAGGTTTGCCGATAGGCGGAAGTCGGTCCATGTGAAGTCACCTGCGATTTTCGTGGTGTTCAGGAGACCGAATTTGAGACGGCGATAAACGGGGAGGGTATAACTTGCTCCGAGATTGACGGTGGCGTTCAGCATCTGAGTCCTCGAACCCTGGTCGCCCTCATCTTGGAGTTGATATAGGTTCTCGAGACTGTTGCGCATGTTTTTCCACTCATTGGAGAATGAGTTGGCGGCATTGTCATCGGCGGAGAAATTGTATATGCTGCTCTCGAAGTTGCGGTCGCCGTTTGTGGTGGCAAGAAGGTCGTTCTTCCAGTTGATGAAACCGAGGTCGAGCAATGCGGCCGAGAATTCCCAGTCCTTCAGTGCGGCCGGCGAGAATGTCGCACCAAGGTCGACTGCGAAACCGGTGCCGTTGATTGGCTTGAAGTCGCCGTCGATGCCACTGACGTATGTGTTGCCGGTGTGGTCGCTGTGGTCCGTGTCGTAGTGCATGCCTTTGAGCGAGGTGTGTATGTTTGCGTTTGTGGTAATGTTCCACGAGTCCTGTCCTAACGCAAGGGTGGCTCGGTCGAGGTTCGCATCAGCCGAACCAACGCCAAGCAGAACCTTGACGTTTGCGCCGACACGCCATTCGCTGGTGATGTTGCGGCTGTGGCCTAACGAAATTTCGCCATAGCCTATTGCGCGGGCCTTCAGGCCGTCAATCTCATAGGTCTGGTTCGAGACACCCTCTTTCAGGAAAGAGAATATCGATTTGGGAAGACGGGCATGTACACTTGCGCGAGCCGAGATATTGATTGTCGAGTAGCCTCCCAGCATACTGAAGCCGAAGCCGAGGATGTTCTCGCGTAAGTCGAGTCCGATTCGGTTCATGTCGCTAAGGTTCTCCATGACTTCCGTTGCGGAGACGCCGGGGTTCATGAAAGTAGTAGTCTTGCCGTTGACATTATATATTACGTCGGTCAGCGAGAGGTTGCCGCGCATGTTGACATTGAGGTTGCCGATGGCGGGGATAGCCACAAGAAGTTTGTCATTCGTCGGGGCGAGGGCTGGATTGGAGAGGAAACGGTAGGCGTAGTCATCCAAGAAGTATCCCGACTGGGTGTTCTGTGCAGTGGCGCACAGGGCTGCTGTCGCTGTGATTAATGCGGCTGCGCAGTTCTTTATATTGAAGTTCATGATAGTATGCACTTTTTTGCGTTTGTCTTATATCTGGTCAGAGTTCTTTGTTGTAATAGCCCGATACAGTCGCGCGTATGTCCTTGCAATCAAGCGACAACTGGGGATTCAGGGGTTCTGTCATGTTCGAGGGCACAACGCCGGTGGCTGTGAACTCTATTCCGTCGAGATGCTTGACCTCGCCGGTAATTCGTATTGTTATGGGATAATCCTTGCAACCGGCGGGAACTACGGCACCCTCGATCGAGACATTGTTTATGCGTCTGCCGTTGACATCGATGGGATAGCCTGTGAAATTGACATCGATGGGGAGTTGCGATGTGACTGTGGTTGAGACAGACAGACTCCTGATTGTGATTGCATCGACGTCTTCGTCATTCCATCCGCTCTCGGTGTCGGTGTATATTACCTGCGAGCCTTCACCGAATGAAAGGGGTGCGACGAACTCATATCTGCCAGAGACAATGCCAAGGTCGGAACCGATAGGGAGATTGCTGACTTTCTGATTGGCCACTTTAGGACTTACCAGTGTTATGTCCAGTTCCGAAGGAAGACCGTTGCCTTCGAGGACACTCGACAGTGACGAGAAGTCAACCTGAGTTGCCGGATTGAAACCGGATGGAACGTTTATGGGCCCTAAGGGAGACAGGCAGTAGTTGCTGTTTGCAGCTTTGCTGATTGTGAAATAGCCAGGAGCATCGAGCGCGTGTTCTGTCGTGCCAGTGACAGTTCCGTTATCATCCCTGAACACCGAAAGGATATTGAATCCTGTCTGAGCCTGGAGGCCGTAAGGTGACAAGGGATTGCTGACATTCAGGTATATCTGAGGATTAATGATATTGATTCGTGTGTCCTTCTGACGAAGTACGTCGGGGAGGTCGCTCAAGGTGACAGGGCTGATGTTAACTCCGTCAATGTCGTAATTAATAGTGCCCGAGAATGTGCGGACATTTATGTCGGAAAGTTGACCTGTGGCAGAGAATGTGATTGCGGAGGGCACATTGCCTGTGAAATCAGAGGTGTTGAAACAGAGTCTTCCCGATTTGACTTCAAGTTTTGTGGCTATCGAAGCGGAGTGGCTGGAAGCGCTGAATGTTCCGCCAATTTTCTTGAAATCGAGGGCGGAGCATACAAGGCTAAGCGTAAGACGTGGTGATGTGAGATCGATACGGTCGATGTGTACTTTTCCGTTCTCCGGGTCGTATGTGCCTGCGGATATTGTACCTGTCAGGCCTTTGGGGAAATCAATGTCTAGATCCCGCAGAGACAGCCGTCTCAGTCTGCCGTCAAGTTCGGGGAACGACAGAATGAAGTCAACACGGAAATCACCGCCGATTCTGTCGATGCTGACAATCTCGACGGGAATATTATCGGACGCGTACGATACGCTTACCTCATCTATGGCCAGGGGTATGCTAAGGTCGATTCCACCCGGAACGTTGCCGCTCACATTTGTGTTTATTGTGGCTGAAACGCTGGTGGAGACGTGTGAATTCAGCGTGATGGGTGCAATTCTGATCTGAGATGAGGAGAACTCGCCGCTACGCACGATGGCATAGATACCGTCAACAACCTTAACGGTTGCATCGGGATCATTCTCGTCAATGTCAAAAATTGATGACATCGTGAATGGATCAATGTTGACCGGTAGAGTGAGGTCATTCACCTCAACTTGTACAGTTGTGTCAATGTCGGACAAATCATATTTATCGTCGACACAGGCAGTGAGTGCGATCGCCGCAAGAGTTCCGGCACTCAGGCGCAAGAAATGATTCATTTGTGTAAAATATTGGTTTATCGGTTTATTATTCTCATAGTTAGAAAGTACAAAATTACGCAAATTTTCTAAACTTTTAAGTATAAATAACAAAAAATCATCTATTTGTCGCAAATAATGTTCTAAAAGGGCTTGCTAAGACCAGAAAAGAGACCAGAGAATATTTTTTATGTGATTATTTTATGTAATACATAAGATTGTTTGGTTTAGTTTAGTAACTCTTAAAAATTAGTTTATATTATTCATGAAGTAACTGTTCTTTGGGACAGCGATGAAATTTTTGTCTTTTGGCCGCTTTCCGTCCTCGTCATCAGGCTTGTAGACCACTACAAGCCATCTTCCTCGAACGAAAATCAATCCAAAATCCTTCAAATTTCATTCGCTGCTAATTTTTGCGAGTTACTTAAATTTTGTAACTTTGCATACTGACCGACATAAAACTTTTCGCTAGCCTTTTTGGTTCTATATATATTAATGTGTACGTGTTCCGCGTGCATGAACCTAAGGTTTTAATTCCCTGCCTATGGACTCTATGTTTGAGACTCTTGTTGACCTGCCGCTGTTTCGTGGCGTTTCCCGCGAGCGTATGGCTGAGGTTATTGAGAGAGCAAAGTTTCATTTCCTGAAATATACACCTGACAATGATATAGTTATCGCCGGACAGCAGCAGACTCATCTGAGTTTCCTTTTTGCCGGTTCTGTAAGACTCACCGTCACCGGCGGGGACTCGCGTTTCCGTGTAACATCGGTAATAACTGCCCCTGATGTCATTGCTCCGGATTTTATTTTCGGCCGTCATACTACGTCACCCTGTACGGCCACGGCTATTGATACTGTCTCACTGCTTTCTATATCAAAGACCGACTATCTTGACATGTTGCAGCGAGACGGCATTTTCCTGTTGAACTATCTCAATCTTCTTTCCATGAACGCGCAGAAGAGTGTCGTTGGTGTCATTTCTCTGACCACAGGCTCTATCGAGGAGCGAATCGCTTTCTGGGTCATAGCCCTGACACAGTCACGAGCAAAGGATATCGTGCTACACTGTCGTCAACGAGACCTATGCAGTATTTTCGGCATTCAGCGTTCTGCACTGGTCACGGCTCTTGAGTCCTTGCGCGAGCGGGGTATCATTACTTACACTAACGAGTCCATAAGTTTTCTTAACCGTCATGATCTGGTTTCCCTACTCACACATACGGAGGATGACGATTGAACTGATGTCTACGTAAATAATAATATAAAAATAAACAGAATCGCGTCCAGACAATGATGTTTCTACATCTGGACGCGATTCAGTTTGAGTAGTCTGAAATCAATCAGTCATCATCTTCTTTGAATTCATCTTTGCCTACGCCACAGACAGGGCATACCCAGTCGTCAGGCAGGTCTTCAAACGATGTCCCGGGTTTAACGCCATTGTCGGGATCGCCTTTTTCGGGGTCATAAACGTACCCGCAGACTTCACATACGTACTTTTTCATAATCTTTTGGTGTTTTGTTAGTTAAATCTTCCTATTTTTAACAAACACCTGCATAAAAAAGTTCTCGCGATTCGGTCATTTGTATCAGGATGTTATCCGGCGTTTCTTATCACTTGACAGCGAGTGCGAAGTCACGGCCATACTGGCGACATTCCTCTAATGTCTTGCAATCAGGGACCCAAAGTGTTTTCAATCCGTCGTTGACAAGGGCAAGACCGCTGTCCTGTAAATGCTGGTTCAGTAGTTTCACACCTTCTCCACTCCATCCGTAACTTCCGAATGCGGCAGCCTTCTTGTTCTTGAATTTGAGTCCGTGCACCATCTCGAGCAGTCCGGCAATGGCGTAGGATATGCCGTTGTTGATTGTGGGAGAACCGAATAATACGGCTTTTGAATGGAATATCTGAGTAAGTATGTCGTTCTTGTCATCTTTGGCGGCATTGTATACCTTTACTTTCACCTCAGGGTCGGCTTCATGTATTCCGTCCGCAATGGCCTCGGCCATGCTGCGCGTGCTGTTCCACATGGTGTCGTAAACCAAAGTCACCTGATTCTCCTGATAGTCTGCCGACCACAGCCTGTATGCCCCGATTATATCGGCAATATGCGAACGCCAGATAACGCCGTGACTGGGGGCTATAAGTTTCAGTGGCAGATTCATCCCGAGAATTTCCTTGAGTTTTCTGGCGGCCATCGGCGAATACGGCGTGATGATGTTCGCATAATATTTTTCTGCCTCATACATTATTTCGGGCAGTTTCTCGGTGTCGTCAAAAAGCGACTCTGTCGCGAAATGCTCACCGAAAATATCGTTGGAAAACAGGATTTCCTCGCCGTCCAGATAAGTAATCATAGTGTCGGGCCAGTGAAGCATGGGGCATTCAATGAATGTCAGCGTGTGTTTGCCGATCGGTAATTTGTCACCTGTCTTCACGTTGACATAATTCCAGTCCTGATGGTAATGGCCGCGGAGAATAGCCTCCCCTTTGGCGGTGCAGTATATGGGGGTGCCGGGAATCTCCCTCATCAGTTCAATCAATGCACCGGAGTGGTCTATCTCGTTATGGTTCATGACTATGTAGTCGATCTTTTTCAGATCGACCGTTTCTTTAAGCCTGGCCACGAATTCGTGATCGTAAGGTTTCCAGACAGTGTCTACAAGCACTGTCTTCTCATCCTGGATAAGATATGAATTGTAACTTGATCCACGGTGGGTGGACAGTTCGTCGCCATGGAAAGTGGTAAGTTGCCAGTCAATCTTGCCAACCCACGTGACTATATCTGCTATTTTCTGTGCCATAGTCTCATATACTTGTTTTTGTGTTACTTTTTGTGTCGGTTATGGGCAATACCTGCTATCATATTCTGACAAGCGGCATTGATATAATGTTCATTGGCTTGAGATTATTTTTCAGTTTAAGAAAACCTTGATATATCTTTAAACTAATTATCATTCTCGGAAATACACGCGATGAACGCGAGGTGATACTGATGTCAGTATTTCATATGGTATTGTGTCCAGCACGTCTGCGATACGTTCGATTGGCGCACCTGTACCGAATATCTCTACCGACGAGCCTACATGTACCCCCCTCTCGGCAGCGGATTCATGACCCGGGTCGGAAACAACTGCCAGGTCTGTGACGTCGACCATGCACTGGTCCATGCATATATTGCCTACGGTTGGACATAACATGCCGTTTATCAGGAAGCGGCCGTTGCCGTTGCCGAGATGACGGTTGATGCCGTCTGCATATCCTATGGGCAGAGTGGCGATCATGGAGTCGCGTGACAGGACGCCACGCCGTCCGTAGCCGATTGTCTCGCCCTTTTTGTGCGGGCTAAGCGCGATTATTGTAGTCACCAGCGATGCTACGGCCTGAAGATTTGGATTAGGCTCAAGAGGCGATATTCCGTACAAACCTATACCGAGCCGGACCATGTCATATTTCCTTTTATCTGCGAAACGCTGGGTTCCGGCAGTGTTGAGAATGTGTCGGAGCAGGTGAACCTTCTTCCCGATGTGTCTGCTTAGGGCTTCCTCGAGTTTGGCAGACATACGGTCGAAGTTGTCAAACTGGAACATGGTGTAGTCATCCTGATCGAGGCAGTCGGCGGTGGCGAGATGCGAGAAGGTAGAGACAGCCTGGAGGCGGGGATATTGTGCAAGCAGGGCTGCGAATTCTTCTATCTGGTCCTCGCTGAGTCCGACGCGGTGCATTCCTGTGTCAAGTTTGACATGTACCTTGAAAGTCTCGAGTCCTGTCTCGCGTGCGGCTTCGTCGAGCGAGCGTATCAGTTCGGCATTTGGTGCTATCAGTGTCGGCTCCAGACGGTTGGTGGCGATGGCCTGTGGGTCCGTGCACCATGGGTCGAGAATGATTACGGGCGTATCGACTCCGGCCGCACGCAGGGCAGCGCCTTCGTCAACCACCGCCACAGCGAAATAGTCTGCGCCTGCGCCCTGGAGTGTACGGGCGACTTCAACCGCTCCGCAGCCGTATGCCGATGCCTTTATCATGGCCACAGTCTTTGTTCCGGACGGGAGCAAGGATTTGTAGTTCTTGAAGTTGAACCTCAATGCCTCGAGATTGATGTTCATGCGGGTGATGTGTGACGTGGCGCAGAGGCGGTCGCGGAGTTTCGCCGAGGCAGTCTTGTCGGCGGTGTTGATGTAGATAAGGCTGTCGGCGGTTTCTTTTCGGCTCAACTGAGACATGGCCTCGTCAGCGTTGTCTGTCATGATGACGCGTTCAACAGATGCCGCGCGGAGTATTTCCTGAAGTTTGGCATCGGTTGTCTGACGGTCGGCGGGGAAGCAGTCGGGTTTCCCGATTACGGCTATTAGGCGGCGGTGTCCGTTCATCTGTCTTCTTGCGAAGTCCAGACCGGTTGCTATGCCGTCAAGGTCGCAGGTGTAGTGGTCATAGGCCACAGAGGTGAGTTCGGTGATTTCGCTGAGGTCGATTCGTCCGCTCAGTTTCTCGGCACCGCTGATGCTTGCCTTTGCTTTGTCAGGATCACAGCCCAAGTCTTCGGCTACTTTTGCAGCCATGTCGGCGAGCGTGCCGTTGACTCCGATCAGTTCGACGCCGGGGGCTGTTTCTGACAGCGCTTCCTTGATTCGCTGGTCAGATTCGGGATAATAGACGCACCGGCAGTTTTTGAAGAGAAGCGCCTTTTCATGTGCTTTTTCCTGGATTGAGGAGAAGCCTGATGCATGTTCGTCGGTCAGGGCGGTGAACACTCCGACAGTGGGCTGAATGATCTTTTCGAGGCGTTCCATTTCTCCCGGACGAGAGATTCCGGCCTCGAATATGCCAAGTTCGGTGTCCGGTTTCATCCTTCTGACCGAAAGGGGTACTCCGATCTGCGAGTTCCACGAGCGGGGACTGCGTGTGACGCGGGTTTCGTGTCCGAGTGCGGCATTGAGCATCTCCTTGAACACAGTCTTGCCTACAGAACCTGTCACGCCAATCACGGGACATGTGAACATCGAGCGCCAAGCGGATGCTGACTGCGCAAGCGCATCGCTTACGTCGTCAACGACTATGAAATTGGCATCGGGCATCGCTGCCTTTGCATCTTCGGGCAAATGGTTTACGACAAAGACGCGTACGCCTTTGTCGTAAAGAATCTGTATGTATGAATGACCGTCGTCGAGTTTGGTCTTGAGTGCGAAAAATGCTGTTTTGGAGTAGTCGGTGACAGGTGTGCGGCTGTCTGTTATGATATTGGTTATGAATGAGGGAATAATTAAGTCCATATCGTAATGAAAATCATAGAATCGGTCGGTGGTTTTGACGAAGTATGTCTCTCCGTGCCTCGAGGGCGCGGAGGCGTGTCTCCGGCGAGAAGTAGACGCTGGCGAATCGGTCGTAGATGTAGTCAACGGCTACTTCCGAGGGGTGCTTCATGTCGGCGGCGTAGAATCTGTAGTCGCGCAACTCGTCGTTCACAATCTCGAAAGCAGGGAAGTATTCCGCCCCCTTTTTACTTTCTTTGGTTTCGGTCGAGGTTCTGGTACAGAGTTGTTCGACGGCAAGGAGAAGTGTCGCTTTGGACAGTGCGTTGCCCGGCAACCCGTCCGCAAGATGGCGCACCGGACTTACAGTGAAGATTACGCGGCGGTCTTTACAGAGCGGCGCCCAGGCATCGACTATCTCGTCAACAGAAAGTCTGCGGCGGTTGAACTGGTCCATGGGAATCTTATGGCAGTTGCCGACAAGTTGACCCGAAGGAATGTGGTCGAACACCCATGCTGTGCCGAAAGTGATTACCCAGATGTAGCTTCGGCGCAGACTCTGCCCGAGGGCGAAGAAGTCGTCGTTGAGGCTTGATAGAAGACTGTGCATATCGCGGTCCTGCCGGCGCGAATGGAAGTCGAGACAGTGCCAGATGCCGTTCAGTTCAACCAGGTCATCCGCACGGTAAGGCCGGTTTTCGAGTGCTCTCGTCACAACCTTCGCCAGCGATGCGGGATTGAAAAGCACGCCCATCGGGTTGACCTCAACGTTGAACCCATCGTCAACGAGCCGGCTGCCGATGTTGTCGGTGAAGCACGACCCGAGCATGACCATGGGCTCGTCATGGCTAATCGGGAATCGCGAGGGTTTCAGTTCTACAGGAGTTGTAAATCGCATGTTCTAATACATCTTGTAGTCGATGGACAGCACCTGGAATTCGGTGCGTCGGTTGATCTGGTCTGCGTCTTCCTGCTGTTTCTCGTCAGGCAGGGCAAGGATGAATTCCTCGGTTAGGACATCGCCTTCCTTGAATTCGGGATAGAGTCGGGCGAGACGCTTGGTTATGGTCTTGGGCCGTGACTCGCCGTAACCCTGCGACTGAAGACGCTCTGGCTCGATGCCGACCGAGATGAGGTAGTCGATGACGGATTTGGCGCGACGGGAAGAGAGGTTTATGTTGTACTCGTCGCTGCCCCAGCGGTCGGTATGCGAGGCCATCTCGATGGTGACGTTCGGATTATCGCGAAGCACCTGAGCGAGCGAGTCGAGGGCTCTCTTCGATTCGGTGCGCAACGAGGCGCGGTCGAAGTCATAGAAGATGTTGTCAACAACAACCGGTTTGGTTATGGACGAAAGTATAAAGTCCACGCCGTACTCGGCGTCTTCCTCGGCGATATCCGATGTAAATTCCTGTTTGGCGTTAAGGTAGCCTTTAGCGCCGGCAAGCATAACGTATGACACGCCACGCTGAAGTGGGAACGAGAACGAGCCGTCATCACGGGCAACGGCCTTCTGGTTCGAGCCGTCATTGCCGACAATGCGGATGACGGCGTTGGGAACAGGTTCCTCGTCCTTGTCGAGTACCCAGCCCGAAATGTTAATTTTAAGGTCGGGAAGTTCGAAGGAGAATATGTGGTCGTATCCGCGGGCGTCGCCGTTGTTCGATGAATAGTAACCGGACTCGCCCTTGCCGAATGTGATGCCAAAGTCATCGCCGGGAGTGTTGACGGGACGGCCCATATTCACGACGTTCCATCCTCCCGACGGAGTTAGTTCGGCGCGGAAGATGTCAAGGCCGCCGAAGCCCGGATGTCCGTTGGAGGCGAAGTAAAGCACGGAGTCGGTGCGAACATAGGGGAACATCTCGTCGCCCGGAGTGTTGATCCATTCGCCGAGGTTCTCGAGTGAGCCGGCGCGTTCGCGCAGGTTGACGCGCCAGATGTCCTTGCCCCCAGAACCGCCTGGCATGTCGGATGTGAAATACAGCCATGTGCCGTCGGGTGAGACCGCAGGGTGTCCGTAGGACGAGAGTGTGTCGGCTGTGATTTCATATTTCTGGGCAGCGCTCCATTTGGCATCGGAACGCTGTGAAGTGTATATCTCGACACCGGTATGTGCGTTTGGCTCGCGGCGCGCTTTTGTGAGATACATGGTCTGCCCGTCGGGGGTGAATGAGACGATTCCCTCGTCGAGTTCGCTGTTGAGTTCGCCCTCGACAGGCTCGGGTCGGCCCCATTCGCCTTTCTCGTTCTTGGCAACAGTCCAGATGTCACCGTTCTTCATGCCGGTGATCTCGCTGCGTTTTGTACCTGAGACCTTTTCGTTGGTCGTAGTGAAGTAGAGCCTGTCAAGACTTGAGTCAAAGAACATCGGTGAGTAGTCGGAGCGGCGGGAGTTGAAGAGTTTAGCGTTCTTCACAACGTAGCGCGACGGAAGAGCCTTGTCACGTCCCATGGTAGCTCCCGCGAGACCGTTTTTGGCGAGTATGTCGTCCGGGCGCCATGTCAGATAGGTCTCGTAGGCGGTTATGGCCGCCGCATATTTGCCGTCGCCGTGCAGTGCGCGGGCGAGTTTGAGGTAAGCCGTAGAGTCACCGTAGCCATAACGGATTGCGTTCTGGTAGGCAGCCGCCGCACGGGCGTTCTGGTTCAGTCGCCTGTGGCACTCGGCGAGTTGCCAGGCAACCTCGCCGCGCAGTTTACGGTCTTCCTTGCGGGTGAGTTTGTTGTAGACTTTGCGGTAGGTCTTGGAGGCGTCGAAGTATTCGCCACGCTCGAACTGTTCGTTCGCGGTCGACAACTTGGCGCCGCCACAAGCGCAGAGTCCCATGGCGGCTGTGAGGAGAATTATGTTTCGGATTGAGAATTTCATGTTCTGATTGGTAGAATTCAGTTGCCGGCTGCCTTTGACTGGATTTCGGCAAAAGGTGTGGCGAGAGTATTGCGGTAGAAGTCGCGTACATCGTTCCAGTGGTAGTAGGGGAAGATGTCTGTTGTGACGGGAATCGCAATTTCTTTTTCGTTGAGGAGGAATTTCACGAGCACGTCGTTATCGGCATCCTTGCCTTTGGTGTTCTTTCCGTTCTTGGAATCTTTCTTGAAGAAAACCATCTGAAGGTTGGCGCCCATAGGCGAGATGCGGTAGTCGGCGTAGTCGGTGGCAAGCAGATAGGGGTCGCTCTGGTTCGACCAGCAAGAGTCGAGTTGCATGAGGGCTGTGAGCGGAATGATGTTTCCGTCATGGCCGAAACGCAGTGTCGCGCCGTTCTTGCCTTCGGCTATGTACTCGTCGGCTCGGGTAAGGATGTTTTCGAGAAGATTCTTTGCATTGTCGACATGCGTGCCTTGAGCAGGAGGGTAGGAGGAATTGCAGGCGTAGAAGTTGAAGTTGAACACCTGCCAGAGATTGTAAAGTTCCTCGGGAGTGAAGAGGTCAAAGAACGAGATCGGTGTCTCCATGTTCTGCATGTCGACCGCAACCCAGTAAAGGTCCCACATGGTCTCGACCGGGTCGACACGACGGCGGATGTATGTGCTGTCGCTGAAGAGTGAGTTTATCAGCCGGTCAGGCTGTGTCATCTTTGTGCGGAACTTCCGCCAGTCCTGATACCAGTCGCCTTCGTGTCCGTTGTATTTGCCTGATTCGGGCGAGTGATAGTTCAGGAAATACATGTTTCGCTCGCCGGACTCTCGGGGAATGACCAGCGAGGGATTGAGTTCCTTCAGTCCTTCTACGAAGGCGAACATCGAATGTGCGCAGCGCATGACGGTGGTCGAGGCGGCGCTTATTTCCGGCTCGCCGGCGAAAGCCTGGGTATAGTTGCGGTACATGCGCTGGGCGATGTCATGATGCTGACGTGCTCCGAGGGGGGACAGTTCGCCGCCGCGGCCTTTGGCCTCGAGCCATACGGTGTCCAGTCTCGACAGCACATTCTTGCCGAGCGGTGTCAATGCTCCGTGGTCGCGGGCATCGCGCAGGCGGTCGATTACGCGCACATAGTCCTTGTCGCTGATGAGATAACGTGAGCCGTGTCGGCCATAATGACTTATATAGAAGGGCTTGTAGCCTTTGGGCGCCGGAGTGTTCTCGGCAGAGGTCTGAGGGTATGCGTAATATACGCCTCCTGCTTTGCCGGGAGTAGCGGCTATGTCGCTGACCGTGGTCTGCGCCGAGAGCGAGATGGCGGCAAGAGCCGCTGCGAGGAATATGCTGAGACGGATTTTCATATTACATGATGCCTTTTTCGCGGAGATGCTGCTGCCAGTGCCAGGCCGAGAGCATGGTGTCGGCCAAAGGAGTGTCGGCAACCCAGCCGAGGACCTTGTTTGCACGGGTAGGGTCGGCCCAGACCTTGATGATGTCGCCCTCGCGGCGGGGTGCGATGGAGTAGGGGACCTTGACGCCTGTTGCCTCCTCGAAGGTCTTGATGAGTTCGAGGACGGATACGCCCTCGCCGGTACCGAGGTTGAAGATTTCGACATCTTCGTCCATCTTACCGTTGACGATGCGCTCCATGGCAGTGACGTGTGCCTTGGCGAGGTCGACAACGTTGATGAAGTCGCGGATGCATGAGCCGTCGGGGGTGGGATAGTCGTCGCCGAAAACTTTCAGTTCCTCGCGCACGCCGATTGCTGTCTGTGTGAGGTAGGGAATGAGGTTCTGGGGAACGCCGTTGGGAAGTTCGCCGATGAGAGCCGACGGGTGTGCGCCGACGGGATTGAAGTAGCGGAGTATGACGCTGCGGAAGCCTGCTCCGGCCTTGACTGCGTCGGTGATTATTTCTTCGGAAATCTGTTTGGTGTTGCCGTAGGGCGAGGTCGCGGTCTTGATTGGAGCGGTCTCGTCGACAGGGTTGGTGTCAGGTTCGCCATAGACGGTGCAGGACGATGAGAAGACGATGCCCTTGGCGTTGTATTTCGAGATGCACTCGAGCAGGTTGAGCAGGGTGACAAGATTGTTGCGGTAGTAGAGCAGAGGTTTGCGGACTGACTCGTTGACGGCCTTGGATGCTGCGAAATTGATGACGCCCTGAATGCCGGGATTCTCCTCGAAGACTTTCTCCATTGCGGGGAGATCGGTGCAGTCGGCCTGGATGAATACGGGACGGATTCCGGTGATGGCCTCGATGCCGTCGATGACATCTATGTTTGAGTTCGAGAGGTTGTCGACGATAACGACGTCGAAACCTGCGTTCTGAAGTTCAACTGTAGTGTGGGAACCGATATATCCGGCGCCACCGGCAACTAAAATTTTCGCTTTGGACATTGTTGTATTTTTGATAGTTGATTTATTGATTCGTATGGAATGATTGGAAAAGACGTTGTATATAACGTAATAAGTAAGTATAATCTTGCAAAGATAGTGAAAAAAAACGAGAAAGGCGATGTCTGAATGACATCGCCTTATGAAAAAGTTTGTAGCGGGACCGAGAATTGAACTCGGGACCTCCGGGTTATGAATCCGACGCTCTAACCAGCTGAGCTATCCCGCCGTTTGCGAGTGCAAAGTTACAATGAAATTTTGAAACTGCAAATTATTTTATGATTTTTTTGTCTCCTTCGGTTTCGGGACAGATTAACTGCGTATGGAAAATGTTGCATGATAGTGAGATAGCGAAGATGGTGTCTATTTGCGGACGATAGTCAACAATTATATATCCGGCACCTGTACTCAAAAGGACGAAATTCGCAAGCTTAACAATTATTAACTATAAAATATAGTTATATCTTTGCGACATCATTTAGGACATCAAAACTTGATATATGGAAAAACTGACTGCGAAAGAAGAAGAAGTGTTGGATCTATTCTGGAAGAAAGGCCCGCTTTATGTTAGAGAGATAGTGGAACTATATGATGACCCCAAACCTCATTTTAATACTATCTCGACAATCGTCCGTGCTCTTGAGGAAAAAGGATATGTGTCCCATACACCCAAGGGAAAATCTTATCAGTACCATGCCATTGTTGCTGAAGAAGATATAGGCAAGAAGTCTCTGTCTTCAATCGTAGGAAGATATTTCAAGAATTCATACCTCCGGGTTGTTTCCTCATTGGTTGAAGACGGAAATATTCCTTTGGAGGATTTAAAAAGTCTGCTAAATGAAGTGGAAAAAAATCATAAGAATAAAACTGACTGAACATGGGCGAACTACTATCATATTCTATTTCCGTATCGCTTATTATTCTGGTGCTTTTTCCTGTATTGTATCAGATAGTAAACCGCAGTATTTATTTCCGCTTTAACAGGTTTGCCATAATATGCGGATTAGTACTGTCGCTTGCATTGCCGTGCGTTTTTGATGCCGACTTAATATCATTTCCATCGGATTTGACTGTTATCAGCAGTTATGACACCCCGAATGTAAACTCAACGATTTCCGAAACGCAAGTTACTATAGTCAATGGGGCAAGTTCCGGTGCAACAGCTTCCATATGGCTGCCTATTGTGCTCATTTTTTATTTTTCAGGAATCATTGTTTTACTTCTCCGGGAAATCATTTCCTTTTTCCGTCTTTTAAGAATCATAATTATTAGCGAGAAAAAGAAAATCGGCGACCTTACAATCTGCCGTATCACTGATAACATTGGATCACCCTTTAGTTGGGGTAATTACATATTCCTGCATGATTCTGAGTTTGAGAATTCTGACAGTATATTTATCCACGAAAAGGCTCATACCGACAAAAGACATTGGATTGACATACTTTTTGTCGATGTTTTCTGTATCTTGCTATGGTACAATCCATTTGCATGGATGACAAGACAACTGATGAAACTGAATCATGAGTTTGAGGCGGATGATGCTGTAATCCGCTCTGGAATTGATCCATACGATTATCAACGGCTTTTGGTGGTCAAGGCGATGGGTAACAGATTCTTTCCCGTAGCAAACAGTTTTGCGGTGAATAAGCGGAGTTTCCGCAAGAGAGTCTTAATAATGAGCAAAAGGCGCTCGTCAAAGAAACCGATGCTGATTGGACTCTGTGCGATACCGGCAGTGGCTTTGGCGGGTGCGGCATTGTCTATGCCTTTCTCATCTAATCTTCTTTCAAGCATATCTGATTACAATCTTCGCAAAGAATTATTATCAGAGAAAAAGTTAACCGACTCAACAAAACAAGATTACAACATTGTAAAAGAAAACAATAAACCGGCTTCAGTACCTGACACCCTCGAAGTGATACCATCTCCACTCAAGGACCAGACCGTGTTGGAGGACATTGTCAGGCTTTCTTTGAAAACCATCAAACCTGACAGGGATATTAAAGTAAACATTGAGATTGTAGTGGATAAGAATGGCCGTGTCAAGAATGTTATTGCAGACAATCCTGATGGGGCTGATATTGCGGCGGCCATCGACAGAAAGTTTAACGGTATCAGATTCGAACAGATAACCGACAACGGGAAGCCGGTAGAAGTTCGTTTTAATATTCCAATTCAATCAAGGAAACAAAAATAATCACAATCACACATAAGTAACCCGCAAAAATAGTCACTTACTCCATTAATGGGTGCCAAATAATTGACATCCGGCCAAATCCTTACCCTTATGAAAAAGTCTTGCCTTATATTAATAATCACTTTTTCTGCTGTGTTTCAGACTATTGGCCAGCGGAACATAACCGGTACTGTCAGGGATACCGACGGAATGAGTGTGGATTTTGCCAGTGTGATAGTTTCGCCGTCAGATGCACCGAAAACCATACTGGCATCAGCTTTTACCGATGAGGCAGGATTATTTGGATTGTCTGTGAACTCCGAATCTGACAGTCTTATTATCAAGGCCTCAAGTGTCGAGACTGTTCCGGTTCAGATTGTGGTTCCGAACCGTTCCGGCAATTATGACATCATAGTTGAGAATCGCGCCCTCCAACTTAAAGAAGTTGTCGTCAAGTCCAAGAAAATTTATTCGCAGGGGGACACAATCAACTATAACGTCAACTCATTCCTTTCTCAGAAGGATCAGTCTATAGCAGATGTTTTGAAAAAGATGCCTGGCATATCGGTGTCAGACGCCGGGCAGATTTCATATCAGGGCAAGCCGATTAAGAACCTCTATATCGAGGGCCTCGACCTTATGAAAGGACATTACGGCATAGCCACCAATAATATAGATCCCAACAACATCGCAACCGTGCAGGTGCTCGAAAACCATCAGGACATCAAGGCACTCAAAGGACTGCGCCCGGAGGAACAGGCTTCCATCAACCTACGGCTAAAAGAAGGTGTCAAGGGCGTGTTCAACCTCATAGCCACACTTGGTGGCGGCTATGGCGATGACGGCTTGTGGAACAACTCGGCTATCACCACATATTTCCGCCGCAACAGCCAGTTCCTTGCCACCTACAAAGGCAACAATACCGGTGAGGATCTTTCGCAGGAACTGTATTCCTTCGACAACGACTGGTCCCGCACAAGCAATATCTCGTCAATCTCGATGCCGTCGGCTCCCGGCATCGACAAACGCTTCTATTACTTCAACCGCTCCCACAATGCCACGTTCAACAACGTCTATCGTGTAGGCCGATCGGGTGAGTTCGGCATAAACGCCGCTTATCTAAACGACCGCGACACCCGCCGCAGCGGTTCATCGACCACAAATTTTCTTCCTGACGGCAATCAGAACATTGTGGACGAGGTCATGCGCGGCACCTCCCGAGTGCATAAGGCATACGGTGATCTTACATATCTGAACAACGGTAATGAAAATTACCTAAAGGAACAACTTAAATTCGACTGGAGCATGACTGACGCTGACAGTCGTATTCTTGCCGGTGATGATGGTATAGCGCAGACTGGGAAAACGGACACATACAGATTGCTCAATAAATTTCACATGACGCATCGTAATTCGGAGGATCGTGGATTTGAGATCTCATCACTTGTCAACATGGAGAAACGGCCCCACAGTCTGTCCGTCTCACCGAATCTTTTTCCGGACATGATAACGGGCGATATGCTATATCAGCACGTCGATTACAGAAATATATCCACCGAAAACAGCGCGGGATTATTATCGGCTCTTAAAGTCGGCAACTTTTCCTTACATCCGTCTGCAATCGTCAACTATCATCACAACGCGCTCGAAAGCAACCTTGACGCAATGCGCAATAATCTTACGCTCGATTATCTCAATGCCGGTCTCGGAGCAGAGATAATGTTCATTACCCGAAAGTTCCATGCTTCGCTCTATGTGCCGATGAAATACAGATTATTTCGGCTTAACAACAAATTTGACGATATCATTACCGAAAAAAAACGTTTTCGAACTGAGCCATCCTTAAACCTGACGTATAAGGTCAACAGCAGTCATAATCTTAACGCTTCCGCAGTGCTGAGTTATATGACTCCCTCAATCGAGACATTATATTCTGGCTACATTCTGACTTCATACCGACAACTGTCGGCTTATGATGTAGCCGGTCTATATGAAGGTATGAATCAGCACTATGCGCTGAAATATGATTTCAAAAATATTCTTTCAATGAGTTTTGCCGGAGCGGAAGTCGCATGGTATAGGCAGTCGCCCGATGTCCTTTATGGCTCTTACTACGACGGTATCATACAGCGTACCATAAGCCGTCGCACATCGGAGAACAGCGATATGCTTTCGGCAAAAATTCATGCGAGCCAGGGATTAGACTGGCGCCGTCTTAAAGTCGGTATCTCGTTTACATATTCCTATTATGACAGCCCACTGCTTGTTCAGGATGCAGTGGTGCGTTACATAGGCAACAGCCTGGGTATCAACGCCGATATGAGTCTTACGCCCTTCAAATGGCTATCGGTGTCGTATCAAGGAAATTATTCCCAATCCGCTACGCAACAGAAAGGGCATGAGCGGTTCCCGTGGCTACGGACTCTCACCAACAAGGGTTCTCTTGATTTTACAATTCCCGGTGGCGTAACAATTACGACTTCGCTTTACCATTATTACAACAACTTCAAAGAGGGCGATCGTTCATTCCTCATACTCAACGCCGATGCGAAATACACCATAAATCGTTTCAGCTTCACGCTGACATGCGACAATCTGCTCAACCGCAAGACATATCTTTACTCAAGTCTCTCGGCTCTTACCGAGTCAAAAGCCGTCTACAACATCCGACCGCGCAGCGTGTTGCTAAAAATCCGTTTCAGAATATTCTAAAAACATCATACAATGAAAAAGTTATTAATACTGATTCTCTCGCTTATCCCACTAACAGGATTTGCACAGGAAACCTGTTCCCGAATTATTGACAAGGCAAAACCTGTCGATACGGCAAGGTTCAATGTCACCTACTCGTTAAAATACAAATTTCATCCCGATATTAAGGACTACTATGAAGACATCAGAATTGTGCAGATCGGGAAACGCTGCATCAAGGACTACAGCGACATAATCAATCACTTCGATTCTTTGGCCACAGCACAGATTCGAAACGGAGCGGATTCTTATTCAAACGTTTCAGGAAATCCCTGGCCTCTGGAAATCATCCGGCTAGTTCGTGGCTCTGTTGCAGATATGAAATACCGACTGTCCACATCCACATTCCTCGTTTATCAGGATTCTGTTCCCGCTTTAGAATGGGATTTCAGTAGTGAAGCAACCGATACGATTATGGGATATGAATGTCATAAAGCCACCGCCGAATTTGCGGGCCGCCGATATACAGCATGGTTTGCCCCGGAAATACCTCTGCCGTTCGGACCATATAAGTTCGGCGGGCTGCCGGGCCTCATCCTTACAATCGAGGACGGAGAACGGCAGTTTGTCTGGAATGCTGTCGGCTTCCAGCATACAAATGCTCAGATAATGGAATACACATATCAAGATGGAAATGACAAACGCTGTTCCGCCTCAGATGTGGAGAAAACTCTTGTTCGCTATTTCAACTCACCCGTCGGATTTATGATTTCCGAAATGGGAGGAGACAGCAACAAAATTCATATCGTAGGTAAGGATGGCAAAGAAATGAATAATACTGACGCAACCAAATTGTCTGTTCCATACAAACCCCTCGAAATAAAATGAAGACATTACAGATGGTGGCACTCTCCCTGCTCTTGCCGCTATGTGCCTATGCGAAATCCTCAATAACGACCTCGAAGTTTGCTTTAGCCGGTGACCCTCTGCCCCGGATACAGCACATGATTGACATGAAGGTTTCTGGTGACACACTCTTGTTTGTCTATGAAAGCAACGACGGATATGGTCAGCGTTTCCTGCGCCGTGCGCTGATTGACCTTAACACTAACCAACTTGTTATCAGTCCCGATATGGGCAAACTCGAAGACGGTTACTACGTCTCATCGATGCCCTATCCATTCATCACCGACAATGGCGCGATAAAGGTCATAGGTCAAGATGACACCGAGTTCTATACCGTTAAGGATGACACGGTCCTTAGCCGGACAAAACAGTATCTTTTGGACGGAAACAGCACAATGCCTTTCCCGCTCTCCCGTTATGTCCAGGATATATTCCAGACTGATTCAGATAGATACGTTTTCATCGGACGCGAGCCAATGGGAGGTCGTCAGTTTGCATTATCATCAGATCTGACTTCCGCCAAAGTTGACACAATCCGTCAAATCAGTGTCTCTCCAAAATTACAATCGTGGATGCCAAATATGGGAGAAATGGCTTATTCAGCCAAAAACAAATGTATCGCATTTGCCTATAGCCTTCATCCGCTTATCGAGATATTCGATACGGAAGGCAATATTATCGCTTCCGTAAGAATCGGCAATAACACATTCAATCCAAACACTTTAACCCATGCGGATCTCAATGACCTCAATGCAATGCATACTGTTGATATTACATACACTCCCGATTACATTTATGCGCTCTACTGGGGATTCAGACATGTCGAAGTGGCCAAATCCAGACCGACTGTTATCCAGATCGACTGGAACGGTAACATCACTGCACGTTATAGCAATTTTGACCGGTATCTATACCGTATAAGTGCAGTCAATAATTCAACTCTCATCGGCTGGACGGGGAAAGAATTTGTTCGAATAGCATTGTAAGCGTTATTAAATTTATGTAATAATTTTTTTCTTGTTTTTGCGTTATTATATATAATGTGAGAGACGGCAGTTGGGCGAGGTTGCCCGTTGTCTCGCTTTTCGAACAGTCCGTTACAGCAGTCAAACGATGAGAAAAATTGTTTATGTGATATTGGCTATAGTGATATTGGCTATTGCTTCGTGCAGTAAGTCTATGTCGGATTATGATAGAGAAATCGGGCAGGCCGAGAAGTTGATGGAGAATGATGCCGACAGTGCTTTGGTTGTACTGGAGGCGATAGACCCGACGGAACTTGAGGTTGACTCGATGAAGGCTAAGTATTATTATCTTATGGCTTATGGCCACATGCGGGCCAAGCGCTCGATGATAAGTGATTCTCTGATTTCGTTTGCCCACAATTATTATCGCGGTAAGGACATTGTCAAGGAGATGCGGACCGGGATGGCTTTTGCATGGTATAAGTTCTGGGTCGGCGATACGCCCGGCTCCATTGCTGTGCTCGATTCACTTGTCGGGTTGCCCGGCGTACCCGACTCACTGATGACGGAGGCTTTGAGAGTCCGCGTTATGCTCGGTGCGTCCGAGTATCAGGGACGGCAGATAATACAGTTGGCGAAGAGACTCCTGGCACTTGAGAAGGATTCCATGAGAATGGTGGAGACAAAATATATGCTCGAGGGCGGCTATCTGTACTCAGGCGAGATAGATTCCGCCTTATATCTTAATAGCGAACTTATCGACAATGCCCGCGCCAATAAGCAGAGACAGAATCAGTTTCTGTTTACAATTGAACGTGCTCAACTTCTTACCGAAGGCGGACATGAGGATGAGAGCGATGAACTTATCGATAAGATATTCCGGACGGCCGGGCCGGATAATGACGCCACCGATCAGTTGAATTTCCAGCGCGCCATCAATGCCCTGAATCGGGGAGATGTCGACCGTTCCGCCCATTATCTTGCAATCGCTGACAGCCTTGCCTACAAGATGAGAGGCGAAGACGACGCCTACTTTCGCAGTTACAGCAATATGCTCCATGCAATAATTGATTTCAAGCGGACAGGACGCATAAAACTGATGCAGATAGCCGGGCTGAACAACCACATGAACGAGAAGTTCAACCGCATGGAGGCGTCACAATGGGAGTCGGAGCGAGGTGCGCTGGCTCAACAGAACCGCGCCCTGGCGCTGAAAGCCGAAAATCAGCACAAGACGGTGATCATTCTTATCATAAGTATTGCGGTGCTGTTGCTATTGGGTGTGATTATATGGATTGTCAGAACTCGCCGTCAGCGTGAGCGCGACAACGAGGAGCGCATCGAGGCGTTGCAGAAAATGGTCGACGAGTATAAGGCCGCCCCTTTGCAGGAAACAGAAAAGACCGATTCGTCAGCGTTGCGCGGCATAATGCTGAAGCAACTCGGCATCATCAAGATGGTGGCAGAGACACCGACCGAGCAGAACCGCGAGATGTTGCGTAAAATCTCTGCTATCGACGGCGAAACCAAGGGCGAACTCGTGGATTGGGAAAAGGTGTTCGAGATGATCGACAGCCTGTACTCAGGATTCTATAGCAAACTCCACAGACAATACGGAGAAGTTCTAAGCCCGAAGGAAGAGCAGATAATAGTTCTTATGCTGGCCGGATTCTCGACCAAAGAGATAAGTGTGATTACCGGTCAGACCACATCCACAATCTATGTACGCAAATCATCGATAAGAAAGAAACTCGGAGTTCCCGAAAAGGAAGATATTGTAGGCTTCCTTAAAAACAGGGACAAGGATTAAGGGGTCATTAAGACAGGACAACGCCTAATTAAGACTTTTAAGAGATGCAACCTCTGATTATCAGCGGGTTGCATCTCGCACGTTAAGACTTTTGTATTTGGAGTTAAAATCGTGTTGGACGTAATTTTGCATCAAAGCAATCACAAAAACTTGATGTAAAATGAAAACAAAAATTCTTACAATCCTAATGTCTCTAATGGCTGTTGTTACGGTCTATGGGCGGGAGATTACCGGTAAAGTTGTCGGAGAGAACGACGCTCCGCTCGACTATGTCAACGTCGTGTTGTACCGCGACTCGACTTATATCACCGGTACCGTCACCGACCAGAACGGTATGTTCTCCATTTCAACAGATGCTACGGGCAATCTCTCCGCAAAATGTTCCTTTGTCGGTTATGAAACCAAGGAGGTCTCGGTTCCTGCTTCGGGCGATATGGGAACAATCAACCTAACGCCCACTACGGTGGAACTCGGAGAAGTAACGGTCCGCGCCACACGACCCTCAACGATTATGAAGGGGAATGCACTTGTTACAAACGTGGAAGGAAGTTCGCTCGCACTCGCAGGAACGGCAAATGACGTGTTGGCACGAGTGCCGATGGTTGTGGAGAATGACGGCAAACTGGAGGTATTCGGCAAAGGCGCACCGGCAATCTATATCAACGGGCGCAAAGTCAATGACCTACAGGAACTATCGCAACTCAATTCCAATGACATAAAGAATGTTTCGGTAATCACCAATCCGGGAGCCTCATACGCAGCCAACGTGAAGTCCGTAATCATCATCGGGACGAAACCGCCGAAAGGCGACGGATTCAGCGGTACCATCCGCACAGACAACGGCTTCCAGCACTATTTCCGGACCGGGAACTCGGTCGACCTGAAATACCGTACACGCGGACTCGAGGTATTCGCAAACTATGGCTGGTGGTACGGCAACAACCGCAACGATCGCCTCAACGACATGAATACAACCACTTCGGCCGGAAAATATGAGCAGTCAATCCGCACGATATGGAATCAGACCTATAACGACATGACGGGCAAAATCGGTTTCTCATTCATGTTCAACGATAAGCACAGCATAGGCGCATATTATCAGAACAGTTGGGACCGTCACAACACTTCCGGGTCAATCCCAAGTGAAGTCTGGCAGAACGTCACATTGCTCGACCGCTATAATTCCGATGTCAACAACAGATCCACGTCTGTTCCATGCCACGACGTCAACCTGTATTATAATGGTACAGTCGGAAAATTCAACATTGACTTTAACGCAGACTATCTATGGAACAAAAACATGGAAATGTCAATGAGCGACGAAGTCAGCGAGACGGGAGAAGACCGCAATGTCAGCACTGAATCGACCAACCGCAACCGTATGTTTGCCGAGAAACTGGTAGTCAGTCATTCTCTTTGGCAGGGGCAGATAAGGTTTGGAGAGGAATATACAAATACACGCACAACAAATCTCTTTACAGCAAATATCCCCGATGTTCCTGATGCCGACAACCGTGTGGATGAAAGCAACATCGCCGCTTTTGTGGAGTTCGGGCGGCAGTTCGGACGCTTCAATGTCGGTGTCGGACTCCGCTACGAGCATGTGAAATTCGATTACTACGAGTTGGGCGAGCATCGCGACGGGCAGAGCAAGAGATACAACAATCTGTTTCCATCGCTTAATGTTGCCACTCAGTTCGGACAAGTCCACATGGGACTGAACTACTCAGGTAAGACCGTCCGCCCCGGCTACGGTCAACTCGACGGAGCCGTCAGCTATATCAACCGCCTGACATACGAGACCGGCAACCCGTATCTGAAACCCACCAAGTTGCAGACCGTGGAATACATGGCGCAGTGGCGCCGGTTCGTCGCTCAGGTATCGTACACATATTCCAGGAATGGCGTGTATTTCATCACGGAGCCGTACGGTGCGGACGGAGAGGCGACCATAATCCGCACGGCAAATCTTGACCACCGCCATTATCTTCAGGCATTCGTAGGAGGACAGTTTCAGGTCGGAGTATGGCAGCCCCGCGTGAATGTGGGCATGATGAAACAATGGCTCACACTCCCGGTCGATGGTAAGCCAATGAAGATGAATACTCCGGGCTTTCTCTTCCAGTGGCAGAACGCTATCCATCTTCCTTTCGACATCTGGCTCAATGTGGACGCGCAGTTGATGACAGGCGTTCGGGAAAACAACATGAAAGTGACAAACACGCCGTGGTATGTTAATGCAAAAATTTACAAAGGCTTTTTCAACAATACGTTTAATATCACCCTCGAAGCGAAAGACCTGTTCAATACCTCGCAGAATGATGCGCGGATGTTTAGCAATGCCGTTCAGATTGTCCAGAAGAATTTCTCGCCCGGTCGCTCGGTAATGCTCACCCTCCAGTACCGCTTCAACACCACTCGCGACCGCTACCGTGGCACCGGAGCAGGCAACTCTGAGAAATCACGCTTCTAATCAGACATAGAGACTTCATGCAAACATAATAATAAGAAAGACACCTCCGGCAGTGATGTCGGGGGTGTCTTGTATAGTTATATCCGGAAGCAAGTCGGTAATCAGATAGTGGCTATTGCTTCGCGGAAGGCCGGCTGTTCGAGGTCGCGGGGTTTGAGTATCTGGTCGCCGTAGGAGACGATGTCGATGTCAATAGGAACAACCGGTGAAGGAGCGGCCTCGGGATCACGGCCGACGTTCCATTCGAAAGCCTTGACGAAAATCTTGAGGCGGTCAAGAGGGAATTCGGTTTCGGCGCTCGCGGCGACTGCGAGATATTCGGGTCCTTGGCCTGTGTAGTCGGCGCTTGTGAAAGCGTCGGAAGTCTTGAGTTCGGGGAAGAGGCTGCGAAGTTCCTCGACGGCATCATGCACTTTGGCCTCGCGGTCGGTATCGTTGGAGGAAATTGAGAATATTACTTTAGGCATATATTTATTGTGAGAAGATAGGGCCTTTGATGATTATCTTTGCTTTGAGGCAGCGGGACGGAGCGTTAGGAGTGTGATTTCCGGAGTGGCTCCGATGCGTGCGGGCATAGCGACAGTTCCCGCACCGATATTGACATAGAGCATGTGCCCCATGTCATCGTCATACAAGCCTCCCCATGCCCTGTAGCGCCATGCGGCGGGCGAGAGACCGAAGACCTCGATCTGCATTGCATGTGTATGACCCGAAAGTGTCAGCGCGATGTTGGCCTCGGGGTGAGCCTGAATATCATTCTCCCAATGGGCGGGATTGTGCGAAAGAAGAATCTTGGTGCGGGAATCCGATATGTCGGGATATGCTTTATCAAGGTCGCCGTAGGTATGGAAAGGTGGATCGCCGACATTCTCTACACCGATGAGTACAAGTGTGTCACCCCGGTTAACTATGAAGTCGTGGTCGTTGTTGAGCATGTGCCAGCCCATTTGGTCCTGAACTTTGAGCAATCGTTCGAAGTTGGTTTTCTTATCGGCGGGATTCTTCCAGTCGACATAGTCGCCGTAGTCGTGATTTCCGAGGATTGAATATACGCCGTATGGCGCATGAAGCCGGGAAAGGACATTGACAAACGGTGTTGTCTCATCGGTGAGACGGTTTACAATGTCTCCGGTGAAAACGATCATGTCCGGCTTAAGAGCGTTCACCCTTTCCACGAGGTCATGCAGGAAGGTGGTGTCGGTACCGTATGAGCCGACGTGGAGGTCCGAAATTTGGGCTATGCGGAAACCGTCGAATTGTGCGGGAAGATTGGATATGGGCACCTCGACTTCCCTGACGTCAATGCGGTAGCGGTTGATAAGCGCACCCCACCACATCATAACGAAGACAATGACAGCAATAACGCCGCCGGTGTATGACAGCCAGCGCAACTGCTTCTTCTTCAGTAAGCGCGGGATGAGTGAAACCGCATCGAAGATCACGAAGAGCAACTTCGGGACGTAGAAGGCAAGATAGGTGTAAAGTATCCACATCACGCAACGAAGCATTGCGTCGCTTCCGGAGCGTACCGGCATGAAGAATACAGACAGGAGCATCAGAAGCAATATGACGGAAATGCCTATATGTACGCGTCGTACCCAACGGCGTGCGGTAAGTCGCCTGATGGCGAACCATATATATGTATCCGTACCGATGCCGATGAGAATCAGCATAATAAGGATTAAGACAGGGAGGCGCATTGTGTTTCGGTTAAGAGTATTGTATTCGCTTAGAGGAGAGGATATGCATTATTCGCCGATTGCGGCAAGTTTGTTCTTTAGCGGGTTTGCGTACATGGTATAGACCATCTTGAGCATGTATTCCTCCTCCTGAGGGGTGATGTCGGGGACATTGACCTTGGAAAGTTGCGAGGAGATGTATGAGTCGAAGTGGTCGAGGTCGGCGGATGTGTATCTTTCGGCGAAACGCTTCGTGCCGTTAAGACGGTCATATGCAATGTAGTTGCAGGGGAAAATCATGTAACCGCCGTGGATGGTGCGGTCAATTATAGAGCAGGCTTCACGTACGACAACAGGACGGGCGGTAGCCTCGATTCGCGAGAGTTCGTCATTGATGCACTTGCCTATCTGGAAGTGAACGCGTCCTTTGGGTTTCAGAAGGCCGGTCTCCATGCTGAGGAGGTCATCGTGGGGCGATTTCTTATAATCGGCGTCACGAAGGCGCAGCAGATATTCGCGGGCTTTCAGGTAGTCGTTGGGGTCGTATTCGTAAGAGATGGATACTGGAGATATGTTGAGTGCTATCAGGCTTTCCTTCGGGTTGTCGCTCCCGCCCAGGGTAAGCATCTTGACGAGGCTTTCCTGTGTCATATCGTTTGAGTCCTTGGCACGGCCCTGACGCTGGGCTATCCATACGGATTCGTGGCGGGTGTTGATGGCGTAGTGTATATAAGCTGACAGTTGACGGGCCGATTCGAGTGCCTGGAGTTTCGGAACGTCGCGTTTGACTATGAAACTGCGGTTCAGTTTCACGAGGTCGGTAATCCAGTCGTAGATGAGCAGGTTGTTACCGATGGCAATCTGGGTCAGTGGAATGTGGTTCTGTATGAAACAGAGGTTGAGGAAAGCGGCATCGAGTACAATGTCACGGTGGTTGGAAATGAAAGTGTAACTGCGTGAGGGGTTAATATTGGTCTTGCCGCCGAGAGAAAGGCCGGCGGTAGTGCGGGCGACGAGCATTTCGAGAAATTCGCCCATGATGCGTTCCTGAAAATCTTTCTGGTTCTTGACAGCAAGCAATTTCGCAACGAAAGCGTCGAAATCGATGTCTGGCATCGTGAAACGGATGGCATGCTCGAATCCCGGATCCTTGACCATCTTGCTCATTTTCTCGGCAAAACAGGAGTCATCGTAAGGACAGATGTCAACAAATTCAACGGGGAAGTTACCCGTAGTTCCAATATTTTGATTCGCAGTGGAATTCATCTCTATCTATTTGGGGAGTAGGGTCGTATAGAAGGGGCGGCATTTTCATGCCGGAAATTTGGGGCAAAATTACTAATAAATCCTAACATTTCCAAACCGGCAAAAGTTCAGGCCTTCATTTGGGCGGACATTCAATCCTTTCAGTCGCCGTCAGGCAGTCGGTTGCCGTTTTTGTCGATGTAGAAATGCTCCTTGTTAAGTATCACCAAGGCTTTCCCGTCTTCGAAACTGTGTGCAAAATCGAATACTGCAGGAATTACTTCTTTGCCGGATCTGTCTACAAACCCGTCTTTCCCGTTTGACACGACCCTTGCCAATCCCTCTGAAAAACCGTCAATCTTATCATATTTCGGAGGAACTATTTCTGACCCCGTCTTATCAATATAACCATATTTGCCATTCAGTTTGACAAGAGACACCCCATCGGAATATTTTCTTACCTCATCATATTTCAGCGCGACGACTTCTTTGCCTGACTTGTCGACAAATCCCCATTTGCCGCCTGAGACTACTATTGCCAGACCTTCGTGAAAATTATCTGCTCCATCATATTTGGGCGGAATGACTTCATTGCCGGATTTGTCAATAAAGCCGTTTTTGTTGTTTAGTTCGACTTTCGCCAATCCTTCGGAAAAATCATAGGCTTTGGTATACTTTGGGCTTACGACTTCTTTCCCTGACTTGTCGACATAACCATATCTGTAATTGTCAGATTCAATCCAGGCTAAACCTTCGGAAAATTCACCTGCATAATAATACTTCAGAGGAACGATTTCATTTCCCGTTTTGTCGACATGCCCCCATTTTCTGTTTAACAAAACTTTTGCCAGACCATCCGAAAACGAATATGCCTTATCATATTTAAACGGAATGATTATATTGCCGGATTTATCAAGGAATCCGTATTTGCCGTTTGTTTTGAACCATGCCGCTCCTTCGGAAAAATTGCCCGCACGATCATAGATCATGGGTATAATTTCCTTACCGCATTTATTAACGAAGCCATACTTGCCTTTTTTATAAACTTTGGCCAAACCTTCGGAGAATACACACACATCATCATATTTCAAGGGAACAACTACTTGTCCTGAGGCGTTGATACAGCCGGATTTGTTATTCAATTTGACTTGTGCCAATCCATCGGAAAAACTGTTGGCCTGGTCATATTTCGGAGGAACCACTTCCATACCGGTTTCGTCAATATAACCGTATTTGTGATCTAATTCGATTAAGGCAAGTCCTTCAGAAAATTCAGAAATATAGTCATATTTGGGAGAAACAATCTCCTTACCCGATTCATCAATAAAACCCCATTTATGATTTATCACAACTGGCTTTAATTTATTATGAACGTCAGCATTACAAGTGGAAGTTCTCAGAGAATCCTGAGCGAATGACGTGACGCTCGCAGTCACGATGCCCAAAAATAAAACCGACAGGCTTAATACTCTTGACAAATTTTGCATATCAGTATCTCTTTAGTGATAATATTACCTGAAAATCCGTTCGTTTCGCAAATCTACGATTTTTTCTATAAAACGCAAAATTATAATTTAGACATTCGTTTCATGTAAAAATGATAAGAGATAAAGAGAAAGACAAGGCAATAAAAAAGCGGACCGGGGAGGGTCCGCTGGAGAATTTGAAAGTACGCCCGTGGGGAGTCGAACCCCAATCGACGGAACCGGAATCCGTAATTCTATCCATTGAACTACGGGCGCATGGATAATTATTGTGCAAAAGTAATGCTTTTTTTGTACATTTGCAAAAAATAAACGTTTGATAAAATGGATGTCAGAATTGAACCGGGCTGGAAAGAAGTCCTCAAAGAGGAGTTTGAGAAACCTTACTTCAAGCAACTTACAGACTTTGTGCGCCAGGAATATCGCGCCGGTCAGATATTTCCTCCCGCTGCGAGAATTTTCGCGGCTTTTGATGCCTGCCCTTTTGACAAGACCAAGGTCGTGATTCTGGGGCAGGACCCCTATCATGATACAGGCCAGGCAAATGGACTATGTTTCTCGGTTGGAGAAGGCGTAATTAAGCCTCCTTCCCTGATTAATATTTTTAAGGAAGTGCATGATGATACGGGTGCGGACATCCCGGCTTCGGGCGACCTTACGCGGTGGGCTGAACAGGGAGTGCTTCTGCTTAACTCGGTGCTGACAGTCAGGGCACATCTGGCTGCATCACACAGGAACTGCGGATGGGAGACATTCACGGATGCAGTTATCCGTGCTCTTGCCAGTGAGAAAGAAGGTCTTGTGTTCATACTATGGGGCAGTTACGCCATACGCAAGGGTGAGTTCATCGATCGCAATAAACATCTTGTGCTGACTTCACCGCACCCGTCGCCTCTGTCGGCACACCGCGGTTTCTTCGGCAATCATCACTTCTCTCAAGCCAACAAATGGCTGGATGAACATGGTCAGACACCTATACAATGGTGAGAAAGATATGACGAATAAGATATTGTTCCTTGTATTCATGCTGGCCTGTCTCGGTGTCAGGGGCCAATCAAGTGAAACACGGATATTCAATGAAAAGGTAAAGACACTGCAGGTGAGGCTGGCCGGGACTCCTCAGGGCGCAATCGGCATGCCTGTGATGCTGCTTGACGGTAACGATGGTGTCATTGTTGAGTTTGACCACCTTGCTGACGAGCGCGAATATCTGCGTTATTCGCTCAGGCATTGCGACTCACGCTGGGAACCTGATGGCTTGGCGTATGTGGAATACCTTGACGGTTTCAACGAAGGAGAGGTCAATGACTACGCGTTTTCGAACGCGACCAGTGTGCATTATGTGCATTATCGGATAGTATTACCTAACGAGCAGGTACGCCCGACTATCTCCGGCAACTATCTTCTGACAGTATATCCCGAGAACGATGAGGAACATCCATGGCTACAGTGCCGTTTTGCTGTCTGTGAACAGACAGCATCGTTCAGTATAAACGCGACATCGAGGACTGACGTCGACTATAACAAAGGACATCAGCAACTCGAGATTGTGGCAGACGTTGACAGAGCCGGCGTGCGTGACATATTCAACGACCTGTTGCTTGTCATCGAGCAGAACGGCCGTAATGACAACCGCCGTTATCTCAGCAAACCGATGAGAATCTCCGGAGGAAAGGTCCACTACGAGCATCAGCCGGAACTCATATTTCCGGCAGGCAACGAATACCGCCGTTTCGAGACTGTCTCCACACGCTACATTCCGATGGGTGTTGCCGCAATAGATTATAAGGCTCCATACTACAGATTCATTCTGAACACCGATGAACCGAGGAGCCATAAAGACTATCTTTATGATGAGACTTTGTCTGGCGGTTTCGTGATACGCAACGCCGACCTTGCGAACGTATTCGATGAAGGCGACCCCGGGACAGATGCCGATTACGCTGTTACCTATTTTTCGCTTGAGATGCCCGAACTGCCCGGCGTGAGCATATATATAGACAGCGAGATTACCAATCGCGAGTTCAGTCCCGAATCGGCAATGACATACAATCAATTGACCGGCTGTTATGAGAAAGCTATGCTTCTGAAGCAGGGCGCATATTCATATAATTATCTTGCGACTGATATCGGTCAGGATGTCGGGAAAACCTCTACGGTCGAGGGTGACAGATACCAGACGGTCAACCGTTATACCGTCTACCTCTACAATCGTCGGCCAGGCGAGCGTTATGACCGTCTTGTCGGTGTCGGGTCGATACTGACCAACTGAAAGATTTTTTTCATGAATCAAGACGAAGAACCAGCAATGCTTGAAATACAGAATACCCTTGTGTCGCTCGATCTTATAGAGCGATTTTTCTGCTGTGACCTTGACAAATGTCTCGGCCTATGCTGCGTTGAGGGAGATGCAGGCGCGCCAATCACAGAAACTGAACGTGACGAGATAGAGCGCGTCACTCCAAAAGTATATGATGAACTTCTTCCTGCAGCCCAAAGGAGAATCGATGAGGCCGGCACGTCGTATGTCGATGTCGAGGGCGACCTCGTTACCCAGATAGTAGACGGACGCGATTGCGTCTTTACATGCTACGCCCCGGGAGGAAAGTGCCTGTGTGCGCTCGAGCGCGCTTACAGGGACGGCAAGACTTCATTCCGCAAACCCATTTCGTGCGCACTCTATCCTGTCCGGATAAAAGAATATCCGACATTTACGGCTGTAAATTTCCACAGATGGAAGATATGTAAGAGCGCCGAGGTGCTGGGACGCAAACTTGGCTTGAGGGCATATGTATTCCTCAAAGAGCCTCTGATAGCAAGATTCGGTCAGGAATGGTATGACGAACTGTGCGAGGCTGCCGAAGCATATATCGAGCAGTACTGTAAAGACTGAAACTGTCTGGGCGTCTGCCTGAACTCAATGGCGGTAAAGATCGGCATACGCTTGGACCATTGAGTCAAGTCGGTACTCTGAAACCGGTGAAAGACTGGCGGCGGATCGTATTGTCTCAATCAGTGAGGGTATATTGTCGAAAGTATCAGTAAGTCCGTCTGTTGGAGTGACAAGTTCTGCTGTCGCGGCACGAGAATTGACAACAACCGGCGTCCCACAAGCCAAAGATTCCGCGACAACAAGTCCGAAAGTCTCATTGTCGGAAGGACAAAGAAAGACATCGTGCGATGCATAGAGGTCGGCTAAGGTCTCCTGATTAGATACGAGACCAAGGAAGGATGTATTTGGCCAGGATAATTTCCGGGGAGTCTTTCCAATGACGGTAAGACTCCAGTCATTCGGCATATGTTCGGCAAGTCGGCGGAGGGCGTCTGGATTTTTCTCATCAACCCAACGGCGAGCAGACGCCATCAATTTCAGGCCGTGCGATTCGCCTGCCTTGCGTAATTTTCGTTTAGCAAAGAAACAATCCGGAATGCCATTGGGTATGACTACAACAGGGAGGTCGGCCAAATCTGTGGACCTAACTATTCGGGCCAAATGGTCAGTCGGGCAGACAAGAGTAACGTCCGGCAGGCGATGTAGAAGAGTGGATTTGAGATTGCGCTTAACTTTTGTGTAACGTGAGTGCAAGGCTGCCGGATAGCGTTCTGGAAACCGGCAACTGGAACATTGATCAGAAGAAAAATTGGGACAGCCTGCCGGAATCTTCGCACAATGGCCTGTCATTAGCCAGTTGTCGTGCAGGGTGATTATGACACGTGAACCGATTGTTGCAAGACAATCGAAAAGCAGGCGGATGTCAAGATGATATCCATGGAGATTGTGGAGGTGGACTATATCCGGCCTTATACTTTTAAGCCAGCAGCACAGACGATTGGTAGCCCGATGGTCAATGAATCCGTCTATGTCGAATAATCTTGCCCGCAGGGCGTTTGCTCTGTAGGAGAAATATCCTCCGAGGATAAAGTCGCCCTGTCCGCGTCCTACGGCGGTCAACACATGGCAACCATTGTCACGTAGTCCATCGGCGAGGGAATCGATGAATTCGCCGACAGTGCTTCCGGGACCGCCGGTAGTATTGATGAAAACAACTTTCATGACGATTGAGGAGCCGTCATGCCGTCAATGTATGGCGGCGAGGCCTCCGCGGGCTGTCTCCTTATAGATTGAGGGCAGATCGTGGCCGGTCTGCTTCATGACCTCAACAATACGGTCGAAAGTTACAGAGTGCCTGCCGTCGCTGAAGGCGGAATAGAGGTTGGCATCCAGAGCACGGGCAGCGGCATAGGCATTACGTTCAATGCAGGGAATCTGGACCAGACCGCAGACAGGGTCGCAGGTGAGACCGAGGTGATGCTCCAGACCCATTTCGGCAGAATACTCAATCTGCGCCGGAGTGCCTCCGAAAAGTTGCGAGGCTGCCGCAGCGGCCATGGCGCAGGCGACGCCAACCTCCCCCTGACAGCCTACCTCGGCGCCGGAGACCGAGGCGTTGGTTTTGACGACATTCCCGAAGAGTCCCGCTGTAGCCAGGGCGCGGAGTATGCGCTGACGCGAGAAATTTTTGGAAGCCTGGAGATGATATAAGACGGCAGGCAGTACACCGCATGAACCGCAGGTCGGGGCCGTGACAATCTCGCCGCCCGAGGCGTTCTCCTCGCTCACGGCAAGAGCGTAGGCATAAACAAGACCACGACTTTTCAGCGAAGAGTTGTAGCCGGCAGCGCGGACATAATAACTCACCGCCTTGCGGCGAACGCCAAGGCCGCCCGGCAGAACGCCTTCGGCCTCGATGCCGCGCTCGACAGCGGCGGTCATGACATCCCACACTCTGCCCAGATAATCCCAGATTTCCGGACCCTCGCGCATCTCGACATATTCCCAGAAAGAGTGTCCCGTGTTTTCGCACCATTCGAGAATCTCGCTGATTGTGCAGAGATCGTAAATGTTTTCCGAGTTGTTTTCCTCAGACTGTCCCTCGATTACTATGTCTCCTCCGCCGATGGAATAAAAAGTCTGCTCAACAGGCTCGCGTTCGTTATCCGGGAAGAATGCTTTTATGGTCATTGCGTTAGGGTGTCGCGGAAGTTCGATTTCCGGTTTCCAGATGATTTCGGTTGGAGCAACGGGTGTGAGAACGTCAAGGATGGCACGGTCGGTCAAGTGACCTTTGCCTGTAGCGGCCAGTGAGCCGAAAAGGGTGACCTCAAAATGGTCAGCGGCAAGCCCATTGTCGCGGATGGCATCGGCAAATATTATCGAAGCCTTGCGAGGACCCATAGTGTGCGACGAAGACGGGCCAAAGCCGATTTTGAAAAGTCTTTTCAGGGATTCCATGGTGTCAGAGATATCGGGGAAATGAGCGTTTTTGGAAAATGAAGTTGAAAAGAGAGGACTAAGATTCAGCGTACAAATGGATTGGTGCTTAACTCAAGGGCGACAGTTGACATGGGGCCATGGCCGGGATAGACCAGGGTGTCAGGAGGGAGAGTCAGCAGTTTGTCGCGCACGGAATTTACGAGTTGAGGGTGGTTGCCGCCGGGAAGGTCTGTGCGTCCTATTGAGCCACGGAAGAGAGAGTCGCCGGTAACGACGAAACCATTCTTGGCATCATATAGAGCGATACCGCCCTGTGAATGGCCGGGGACGGTGATGACCAGAAGAGTGTTGTTGCCGATTGATATTGTGTCGCCATCCTTGAGCGGAATGTCGATGCTGACCGCCTTGGAAAGTTCATCGGGGAGAGACAGACCGAAGTTGGCGGCCTGTTCCATCACATGATCGCCGAGGGAAGCATCGTTGGACGATGCAGCAAGTTTTGCTCCGTAATGACTTTTGACGTGGGATATGCCAAAGCAGTGGTCGAGGTGAAGATGGGTATTGATAATCTGAGTTATCTCAAGATTATTGTCGGTGACATAACGGTCGAACGCGCTACGTTCCTTTTCGTATAGCATTCCTGGGTCAACAACGGCAGCTTTGCCGCTTTCCGTGTCGGCAAGTATATAGGTGTTTTCCTCGAAAGGATTGAATACAAGTTGGTGAACTTTCAGCATAACAGTACTGTAATTAAAATTGGATAAACAAGAAGACCTATTAAAACAAGTGCGCTTCCTCTATACAAACACAACTATAGGGGAGGAAGTTTGTCGGCAAATGTCCTGAGGTCATAAACTATCCTTAAGCGATTGCAAAGATAGTCAAAAATCCGTCAAAAGTCAACCGCATGGTGGGCAAAAAGCACAAATAGGCAATATTGCATATCACATGTAAAATTCGTACCTTTGTAGTCCGAAAAAATGAAGATTATGAAAAATATCCGCAACTTCTGCATAATTGCCCATATCGACCATGGCAAATCAACATTGGCCGACCGACTGCTTGAATTTACAGATACAGTTACCGGCAAGGATATGGAGGCCCAGGTTCTCGATGACATGGAACTCGAGAAAGAACGTGGCATTACCATCAAGAGCCATGCCATACAGATGGACTATGACCTTGCGGGAGAACATTACATACTGAATCTTATCGATACTCCGGGGCACGTGGACTTCTCATACGAAGTATCGCGGTCAATCGCCGCATGTGAAGGTGCATTGCTCATAGTCGATGCATCGCAGGGTATTCAGGCTCAGACCATATCTAACCTTTATATGGCTATTGATAACGACCTGGAGATAATCCCCGTGATCAATAAGTGCGACCTTGAGTCAGCCAATCCAGAGGAGGTAGAGGACCAGATAGTTGAACTTCTGGGATGTGACCGCGGCGAGATAATACGTGCTTCCGGTAAGACAGGAATGGGTGTCCCCGAGATACTTCGTGCCATAGTCGAGCGTGTGCCGGCTCCCAAGGGCGATCCGGATGCTCCTCTTCAGGCTCTGATATTCGACTCTGTTTTCAATCCATTCCGCGGAATCATCGCGTATTTCAAGATTGTGAATGGTACCATTCACAAGGGAGAGATGGTGAAATTTGTGTCTACGGGCAAGGAATATGATGCAGACGAGATAGGAGTCTTAAAACTCGACATGTCTCCTCGTCCGGAACTTTCAGCAGGCAATGTCGGTTACATAATTTCCGGCATCAAGACATCGAAGGAAGTTCGTGTCGGCGATACAATCACATCCGTTGACAATCCTTGCGAGAAAGCCATCGAAGGTTTCGAGGAGGTCAAACCAATGGTTTTTGCCGGTGTCTATCCCATCGAGACTGAAGACTTCGAGAATCTTCGCGCTTCGCTTGAAAAACTGCAACTGAATGACGCCTCGCTGACATTTGCTCCGGAATCTTCGGCGGCACTCGGTTTCGGATTCCGCTGCGGTTTTCTTGGACTCCTGCACATGGAGATAATCCAGGAGCGCCTCGGACGTGAGTTTGATATGGATGTCATAACCACCGTCCCCAACGTGTCCTATAAGGTTTATGATAAGAAAGGAGCCTGCACTGAGGTCCACAATCCATCCGGACTCCCCGACATTACGCTTATAGATCACATAGAAGAACCATATATTCGCGCGACGATAATAACAACCGCTGATTTCATAGGTCCCATCATGACCCTATGTCTTGGCAAGCGCGGCGAACTGGTGAAGCAGGAATATATTTCGGGCAACCGAATGGAGATAACCTTCGACATGCCTTTGGGCGAGATCGTCATTGACTTTTATGACAAACTGAAATCGATTTCCAAAGGTTATGCCTCGTTCGACTACCATCTTCACGATTTCCGCGAGTCGAAGCTTGTGAAACTTGACATTCTTTTAAACGGCGAAAGCGTAGACGCGCTATCGACCCTGACTCATGTCGACAATGCCGTGACTTTCGGACGCCGCATGTGCGAGAAACTCAAGGAACTGATACCTCGCCAGCAGTTCGACATAGCCATACAGGCAGCTATTGGTGCAAAAATCATTGCGCGCGAGACAATCAAGGCTGTCCGCAAAGATGTTACCGCAAAATGTTACGGCGGTGATATTTCGCGAAAGCGCAAACTCCTGGACAAGCAGAAAAAGGGTAAGAAACGCATGAAACAAATTGGTTCCGTCGAGGTGCCACAGAAGGCATTTCTTGCTGTTCTCAAACTTGACTGACGATGATAGTCTTTCCCAACTGTAAGATTAATCTCGGTCTGAACATAGTTGCAAGGAGACCGGACGGATATCATGACATCGAGACCGTCATGGTGCCTGTAGGCTGGTGCGACTCATTGGAGATAGTGCCGGCCGAAGGCACTGAATCCACGCTGACGGTTTTGGGCCGCAAAGTAGATTGCCCTCCGGAAAAGAATCTTGTAATGAGGGCATTCAGGGTTATGGAGCGAGAGTATTCACTTCCTCCGGTACACATGTATTTGATTAAGAATATCCCTGATGGTGCAGGACTGGGTGGTGGATCTGCCGATGCCTCATTCGCCGTACGTTGTCTTAACGATCTGTTTTCTGTTGGACTCGGGGAGGAGAGAATGGCCGATATTGTCGCCGGGATAGGTGCCGATTGTCCGTTTTTCATATACAACAGGCCCATGATTGCCACGGGTACAGGCACGATTCTTAAGCCGATAGATATTAATCTCGGCGGAAAGGGCATACTTGTGGTTAAGGCACCTGGAACCGCAGTATCTACTGCCGAGGCGTATTCCTCTGTTGTTCCCCGAAGACCTGACTATGATCTGGAAGAAGTATTGCGAACCAGGACGGTAAATGAATGGCAGCACACTTTAAAAAACGATTTTGAGGCAGGAATATTTCAGAAACAGCCCCTTGTAGGCGACATCAAGCGAATTATGATTGAGGCAGGCGCGGAATATGCTGCCATGTCCGGATCAGGGTCTTCGGTGTTTGGTATATTTAAAGATGACAAAGTGGCAGATAATGTTCGCAGGATGTTTGAGGGATATGATGTCTTTGTCGGGACTCTTGAATGACAGTTCCATGTGAACGATATTATGGTTTTATTTGTTATTTTTCAAACGGACTTTCTGTGTATCACTGAATATAACTGAAAGTTTGGCAATGTTTTTGTAGGAAATGAGATTCAGAAGAATATTTAAAACGATTATGAAAGATAACAGAAATAAACAGCCCAATAAAGGAACCGGGCGTCCCGAAGAAAACCAAGTAGAAAGACCCCAGAACGAGTATGTAGATGATGCAACTCTTGTTGAGCCCGAAGTGTTCGATACACTGGATACGGAAGGTGCCGATGTAGAGGACTTTGCCAATGCCGAGATGGAAGCAAATGCCAAACTTCAGAAAGAGCTCGACGAGACAAAAGCACAACTCGAGAAAGAGAAGAAAGAATACCTGTTTCTGATGGCAGATTTTGACAATTTCCGCAAACGCGTGGTCAAGGAAAAGGCTGAACTCATTAAGAATGGTGCGGAAAAAGCCCTGAAAGCCATTCTTCCCATAGTGGATGATTTCGAGCGTGGACTAGAGGCAACCAAGGATGTCGAGGACGCCGCATCCGTACGATCGGGCATGGAACTTATCTACAACAAATTTGTGAAATATCTTGCGGACAACGGTGTAACTCCGATGGAGACAGACGGTAAGGCGTTTGATCCTGATGAGCACGAGGCAGTAGCGATGATTCCGGCCGCTGACGAAAGTCAGAAAGGCCAGATTGTCGAGACTACCCAGCGTGGATACCACTTGCATGACAAAGTGTTGCGGCACGCCAAGGTTGTTGTCGCCCAATAAGTCCTTTTTAAATGATTATCATAGGGGGATTCCCTGAATACAATATAAATCCAAGCCAATGGCCAATAAAAGAGATTACTATGAGGTCCTAGGCGTATCCAAGTCGGCTACGCCTGATGAACTTAAGAAAGCATACCGTAAACTTGCGATCAAATATCATCCTGACCGCAATCCCGACAACAAAGAAGCCGAGGAGAAATTTAAAGAAGCGGCTGAGGCATATGACGTGCTGTCGAATCCTGAAAAACGACAGAAGTATGACCAGTTCGGGCACGATATGGGTCCGCAGGGATTCCCTGGTGGCGGTGGCGGATTCTATTCCGGTGGCGGCATGAGTATGGAGGATATCTTCTCTCAGTTCGGCGATATATTCGGCGGATTTGGTGGTGGATTCGGTGGCGCTACAGGTTTTGGAGGTGGTAGAGGCCGAAGATCCCAGCCTCGCCAGAGAAAAGGGTCGGATCTGCGTATTCGAGTCAAGATGACACTGGCAGATATTGCCAATGGTGTTACAAAGACATTGAAGATACCTACTTTCATGCCGTGTGAGCATTGTAATGGTACCGGCGCCAGGGACGGAGTAGCATTCGCTACATGCCAGACATGTCACGGTACAGGACAAATCACACAGGTGCAGCAGACCATGCTTGGCCCGATGCAATCAACCTCGGTATGTCCGGATTGCGAGGGAACTGGAAAGATTATTTCCGAGAAATGCACCTACTGTAATGGTGAGGGAGTTGTCCGCAAAGACCAGCAGATTTCGTTTACAATTCCAGCCGGCGTGCAGGATGGACAGGTTCTTACCGTTAAAGGGAAGGGTAATGCGCCGCGTCATGGAGGTGTCCGCGGAGACCTGCTTGTTGTGATCGAGGAAGTCAAGGATCCGGAACTAATCCGCGATGGCAATGATGTAATATACAACCTTATGCTTGATTTCCCGACAGCGGCCCTCGGCGGCTCAGTTGAGGTTCCGACTATCACGGGACGCGCACGTCTGAAAATCCAGCCTGGTACACAGCCAGGCAAAGTCTTGCGTCTGCGTGGTAAAGGTCTGCCTTCAACCGATGGATACGGCACAGGCGATGAACTCATCAATGTGATGGTTTATGTCCCGCAGAATCTCAGCGACAGTGAGAAAGCGTCGATCAAGGCACTAAAGGATTCCCCTAACTTCAAACCTAACGAGGAGGAGAAAAACCGCATATTCTCTAAACTCAAGCACATCTTTGAATAACATATCTACTGAATGATTAATCAAAATGCTGCGGCGTAGAATATTGTGCGCCGCGGTATTTTTTGTAACTATTTTTAGTGTATTCCGGCTATTATCCTCTGAGTCTGGGTTGATAACATCAGTTGAATATATGCTTTTGCTTGTTGACTCAACATATGCTTTTGCTGAATAACCGTGTTTGGCTGTGTGGGAAAAATCTTTTAACTTTGTGGGTAAATATAGTCACGAACATGCTAAGATTTCTGAAAAATATTCTCCAGTTGATTTTGAGTCCCTTGCATGCCTGGGAAGAGATCTCTTACGAAGACATCGATCCGGAGCATCTTGCTGCCAGGGGAATGTATCCCTTGCTTGGTCTCGTTGCAGTAAGTGCATTTCTGCATGGACTGTATCAGAAGGCGTTTGAAGTCGGGGTACAATTGCAAGAGGCTGTCGGGCAGTTCGTAGCCCTTCTTGCAACGTATTATATTGGTGTCGCCATGTTCGACACATTTGTGTCAAGGTTTTCTACAAAAGAAGTATCCACGAACAAATCACGCACAATAGCGATTTATATAGTAGCATTGCTCGCGATAATCCAGATAATAGATAATGTAGTTCCCATAGAGATAATCATTCTGCAGTTTCTTCCCCTGTTTGCGGCAATTGTCCTTGCCAAGGCAACTACATATCTTGCAATAGACAAGAAGAAAGAAGGCGGTTACATATTATTCGCCATCGGTGCGCTTATAATCCCTTGGTTTATATTCAAGACTCTGCTGGCCTTTATTTTCTGAGCATACACCACCTAACTCCAAATTATGAATCTGAAAGAAGTTAATATACAGAACCGTCGTGCCCGCTTTGATTATTCGATAGGCGACACTTTTACGGCGGGAATTGTCCTTACCGGAACTGAAATAAAGTCCTTGCGACAGGGGAAAGCCTCATTGGCCGATACCTATTGCCTTATAATCAACGGCGAGGTGTGGGTAAAAAACATGTATATACCCGAGTACTTCTACGGTTCATACAACAACCATGCCGACCGTCGAGACCGAAAACTTTTGCTTACGTCTAAAGAAATAGGCAAACTGGAGAAAGCCGCAAAGGAGGCAGGCGTCACAATCGTTCCATTGCGTCTGTTCATAAATGAACGGGGACTGGCAAAACTTGTAATAGGTATAGCCCGCGGCAAGCATGAGTATGACAAGAGGCAGGCCATACGCGAGCGCGAGGACAAGCGATCACTTGCCCGCGTTATGATGCACAGATGAGAATCAGAAGAGTGGTCTGGGCTTTGTGGCCTGGAAATCCTTAAGATATGTCGGAACGCTATAGGCGAGGTCAAGGAAGTCGCGGCGCATGTGGGCTCGCTCGGCAAGTGCTATCATATCGACAGCGAGAGGTGTGACGTTGTCGACAAATATTGCTTTTATTCCTTTCTCGGAGGCGGCATTCTCAAGCAGTTCGCGAGCCTTGGCCGCGCCGTCCCCGAAGAAATACATCGGACACCCCTCCGGATTGAGGAATGAAAGGGAATCCTCGGTAAGGATATGAGGCTGAGGCTCGACAATATGATTCAGGCCCATGTCGTAAGCGGCGGTGTATACTTCCATACGTCGTGCGTCAATCATTGGCACAAAAACCGCATCTTCCTCAATGCTGTCCGAAGAAAACATTACGCGTGTGGTGATCAGTTCGAGAGTATTTACTCCGATAAGAGGGACATTCAGGGCATAGGCTAGACCTTTGGCTTCGCTGAGTCCTATGCGGAGCCCCGTGTAACTGCCCGGTCCAAGTGAAACAGCGACCGACTCAGGCTTGATTTCGTGTTCCTCGCAGTGGTCAAGGCATGCCTTTACAAAATCGCTGAGCAACGCCGCATGATTGCGGCCATCAAAGTTCTCGCGGTGACATAACACCGAACCTTCGGCTGTAAGTGCGGTTGAGCATACAGAAGTGGAAGTCTCTATGTGGAGTATTACGGGCATTGTTATAAGACAGAATAAGGGGTAGAAAAGTTTTATTCAGTACAAAGGTAGCAAATATGTGCCAAAGCGTGTGGCAGTCTCGCAAATAATTTTTAACTTTGCCAAAATTCATCACCCCAAAAGCACTTTTTTAAATGTCTGATCAACGTTATGCAATGCGCGGTGTCTCGGCTTCGAAAGAAGACGTGCACAATGCTATCAAAAATCTGGACAAAGGCATATTTCCCGGAGCCTTCTGCAAAATAATCCCCGATATTCTTGGCGGCGATCCCGAGTGGTGCAACATCATGCACGCTGACGGAGCAGGCACCAAGTCCTCGCTGGCATATATTTACTGGCGTGAGACAGGTGACCTTTCTGTATGGAAGGGTATTGCCCAGGATTCTCTGATAATGAATATCGATGACCTTATATGTGTAGGCGCAGTCGACAATATACTGCTTTCATCGACCATAGGACGCAACAAACGTCTGGTTCCCGGAGAGGTTATCGCAGCAATCATCAACGGAACCGAGGAACTCCTTGAAGACCTGCGTTCACAGGGTATAGGAGTTTGGTCGACAGGTGGCGAGACTGCTGATGTCGGCGACCTTGTGCGTACCATAATAGTGGATTCTACAGTCACATGCCGTATGAAGAGGTCGGATGTTATCGATAACGCCAATATCGCCGCCGGCGATGTTATCGTTGCTCTGGCTTCGTATGGTCGAGCCACTTATGAAAAAGAATATAATGGCGGTATGGGATCAAATGGTCTGACCTCTTCGCGCCACGATGTTTTCTGTCATGAGTATGCCTTCAGGTATCCGGAAAGTTATGACCCCGGAGTTCCCGACGAACTTGTATATTCTGGTTCGATGCGTCTGACAGACCCAGTGGCAGCCACCGGACTGGATGCCGGCAAACTGGTTCTGTCGCCCACACGCACATTCGCGCCTGTTGTCAAGAAGTTGCTTGACATGATGCGTCCCCGGATACACGGTATGGTCCATTGTTCAGGAGGCGCACAGACTAAGGTGCTCAATTTTGTACATGACAAACATGTCATAAAAGACAATCTTATGCCGGTTCCGCCACTGTTCGAGATGATAGCACGTGAAAGCGGAGCCTCGCCCGAAGAATTATACCGTGTATTTAACATGGGACACCGTCTGGAAATTTATACTTCACCGGATAATGCGGAAGAAATTATTACCATAGCCAAATCTTTCGGCATAGACGCTCAGGTGATCGGGCGGGTCGAAGATTCTGTCTCGGGGAATCGTCTTACCTTGACAACTCCGTCTGGAGAAGTTATAAAATACTGAAAATTAACAATAAATTATTAATACAACGGATATTATGAAAAAATCTGTCTTTACTGTAGCAACAATTATCGCCATCTGTTCGTCGATGATGCTTACTTCGTGCATTGGAAGTTTCAAACTTACAAGCAAACTTCTGTCATGGAATAACTCTATAAGCAATAAGTTTGTCAACGAACTTGTGTTTGTTGCTTTCTGGATTCTTCCGGTTTATGAGGTCTCAGGTCTCGCAGACATCCTGGTGCTCAACTCTATAGAATTCTGGAGCGGCTCGAATCCGGTGGCTCAGGGCAAGAAATATATCGATGGAAAGGATGGCCGTTATCTGGTTGAGTGCGACGGCAAAGGATATACCATTACTTCGGAAAATGATAAATCGGTAGTTCGTCTTGATTTCAATGCCGAAACCCGGGAGTGGTCTACAGACATTAACGGCGAGAAAGTTGTTTTCCTCGAATTTGTAGACGATACACATGTAAAGGTTCCTACCCCGTCCGGCGAATACAAGGTTGTCGAGACATCTCAGGAAGGTCTATACGCCTATCAGCAGATTGCCGCTGAGTCCAATCTTGCCCAACGATAGAATGTAAGATCTATGTAAGATCAGGGCTTGCTAAGGCTAAATCGGCTGCATCATTTCATGTCTATGGTGCAGTCGATTTTCTTTTTATTTCGTGAAAAACGTGTTGTAAATCGATTAGTATAGTCGAATTGTATGCAAAAAGATAGATTTTTTAAAATATTTTATGTAAATATTTTGTTAGTATAAGAAAAAGATATAAATTTGTCGCATCGAATTTCACGAGGCTGCCAATTCTGGCGATTTGGTTTTCACATCGATAATAAAATGCGTTTTTCGATTGATATTGTCATTTGATTTTACTTTATTACTTATCATTTTATATTATTTGTCCACTTAAACAATTTTAAAAGGTATGAAGAAATTCTACACATGTGCTCTTGCAGTAGCAGTTGCCTTAGGTGCTTCGGCAATGCCGACACAAGTCAAAAATTTCACAGGCAAAGTTCAGAAACTTAATGCCAAGGCGATGAATTTTACTCCTCTCAAGATGGAGAAAGTCTCGGAGGTTGTTGCCACCAACCCCAGGACCGCTACGGGTGACGTTTCTCCTGTTGAAGGAACCTATCAGATAACCATAGGTGATTTTTATTTTCAAAGTAGTCAGGGTGAATATAAAGCCACTGCTACTGTATTACTCGACGGAACAGAACTTACCATCTCCTGTGAGGAGTTCTACACAGATGTAGTTGCAAGTTATGACGATGCAACAGGCGCAATAACATTTACAAACTCGCCAATGTTTGAGACTCTGAATGGATCGAATGTCGTATATTCACGCTTCGAACCTTTTGCCTATACGGATAGCGAAGGCGTTACCCCTGCTTCATTCTCTGCAACTTATGCAGACGGGGTTATCCAGTTCCCGGCGGATCATGGATTCTCATGGCCAGCCTATCCAACCGTTGAAGGAGGAGAAAGTCTGGGCTATTTTCGTCTGTTTGATGTCATGGGTATGGTAAATGCTTCCAATCTGATTACATACAAATCTGCTGAATGGACGGAGAATATTCTTACAGGTCTGTTTAATGGGACAAGTGCGACCGTTACTCCTCAAACTGTTGATGTTGAGTATAATAAAGTGACAGAAACATATACAATCCCAGATGCCTTCCATTCGACATTCGTACAATTAGGATTTAATTCTGTTTCTCCTGCCATGGAAATAAACTGTTCGAATCCTGATGCATGTACAATTGATCTAACACGGACCGGTATCAGTGGTGGTGATGAAGATGGTGCATACTATGTCGGAAGTATCTATGGGTTAGTAGAAGATACACCCGGTGATAATGCCATTAAATGTGAGAAGACCTCTGAAACAATAGTAATTACTATTCCTGTAAGATCGATGTTTCTATATGCATCTAAAACCGGGGGATTGTCCTATGCAAGTAGATTGAATGAAAGTAAACTTGTGATAAATCTCGAAAAATCCGCTGTCGGCAACATTGCAGTCGAGAACGAGAATGCTCCTGTCAAATATTATAACCTTCAGGGCGTTGAAGTCGCCAATCCTGAAAACGGATTATTCATCAAGGTGCAGGGCAAGAAGACTTCAAAAGTTCTTGTGAAATAATCGTTTTCCGTCAAGACAGTATCTGAGATTTTCTATTCGCCTCCGGGGTATACCCCGGAGGCGTTTTCTATTATGTTCCCCGGCATTTTATATAAGTTTATTATGTATGGAATAAGGTATTCTGCATTTAATTACTTGTTAATCATATTATTTTATTATCTTTGCAAGTATAAAGTCAGATTCTGTACGTTAGTTTTTAATACTACACTGTGTTATCATGTCGTATGAATTTGAAATCTGAGTAATCTTCATGAGATATATAAATACTGCATAGGGTTTCTTACATAATATTTATAATATGAGATCGGTAATATTATTCTTGTTTATAGTATTTTTTTCGGTAGTGTCATTTGCTTTGACTGATGATATGGCTGAAATAGCACATTTGCGAGAAGTAGCGGATAGTCTTCATAGTATTGGTCGAACTGATTCGGCTGTTGTTATAGGTGAGAAGGCTATATTGATTGCTAATAAATGTGGTGACCCTACGCAAATAGTTGGCACGAATGCTGCGCAGGGTGTTTTCCTTCGTTCCTTGGGTCGCATAGACGAGGCTTTGCAAAGATATGAAACGGCTTTGGCTATTATTACGTCAGGTAAATTCCGTGAGAATCCGGGGCAGGAAGCAATTGAGGAAATAGCATCACTGTATGTTAATCTTTCGGTTCTTAATCTTGATATGCAGAATAAGGAAGAGGCAGGACGGAATGCCGTGCTGGCCTGTGACTGGATTGGTAAAAGCAGTGATCCGGAACTGAAAGGTGTAATCTATGGAGTTGTCGGCTCCGTACTCACCGGTTGTGGAGATTTGGACAAAGCATTGAAATATCAGGAACTTGCGTATAAAAACTCTCTGGATAGCGGTAGTGACGACGCGGCATTTCGGGCTGCGGCATATACCATGTTGTTATCAGACCGCAAGGGAGATAAGATAAAAGCCGAGTTATGGCGACAGAGATGTAATTCTCTCATGCCGGCGATCAGTTCCATGACAACTAAATTGGTGTATTATCAGGCTGAATGTTCAATATGCCTGAAAAACAATGATAACAAAGGTGCAATTGTCTGGTTTGAAAGAATTCTAGGGCTGGATGGAATAGACAATCTTCCGTTTGTAAAATTTGACTGCTATAATAACCTCCATCTGGCATATGCGAGGCTGGGAGAATATAAGAGCGCATACAATACCCTTTTGCAGAGTAATGAATTGCGAGACAGTCTCTGGGCACAGGAAAAAGCCGAGAGTCTGAGAGACCTGACTATAAAATATGAGACAAAAGAGACTCAGCTTGCTCTTGCGCAGAGTGAGATAGCATTGACTAAAAGTGAGGCTCAGAGAACCAGAGTCCTGTTGTGGCTTTTTGCCACACTTGCTGTTCTTTTGATAGGTGCAGTCATATTCGTCATCTATGCCACCAGGCAGAAACGACGTCGGTTGCAGAGGGAAATGGAATTTACCAGAATTCGTGCCGACATCGGACGCCAGTTAACCCGGCAATATATTGAAGGACTTGAGAGTGAGCGTCAGCGCATGGCGCGTGAACTTCACGACGGAGTATGCAATGATCTCCTTGCAATCCAAATGAATATCAATGCTGGAAAACCTTCGGATACTACGGCCTCGATGATTGATGCCTGTCGCGAGTCTGTGCGTCGTATATCACACGAACTCATGCCTCCGGAGTTCTCATATGCTTCGTTAGACGAGGTCGTGAGATTCTTTGTTCGCAAACAGGAAGATGCTGTTTGTGGGAAGATTAAATTTGTATATGATTCTTCGGTTACAGAATCGGACTGGTGTGAAGTGCCTGATGCCATGGCCCTTGAGGTATATCGAATAGTCCAGGAGGCTGTTGGAAATGCGGTGAAGCATTCCGGTGCAAATGAAATAAGGGTCAGAATGATTATGACAAAAGAAAAACTGGAAGTGACTATCTTGGATAATGGCAAATGTCAGCAGAAAACTTTACAAGGTAAAAAAGGAATCGGTCAGGAGTCCATGCGTCGCCGGGCTAATGCTATTGGAGGAAAGATTTCGGTAGAAACACTTGTATCTGGAGGAACTGCGGTCAGACTTACAGTTAATCTTTAATATGTATGACCTTGCATAGTAAAAAACTACGGAAATCCGTAATTGACTGACATTCATAAGCGGAGTAACTTTGCAATTGGATAAATTGCAATTTGTCATACGCTTATGGATTACCAATCGATATTATCGCAAATGAAAATAGCCATTGTTGACGACCACGATCTAGTAAGGGAGGGAATGACGGCTATCCTGTCGAGTCACAATGCCAGTGACGTTACGAAATTCAGTACGGCCATGGATCTTGTGACACAGTTAGACGCCGGGAATGAATTCGATTTTTACATAATAGATCTTGAATTGCCGGACCTTGACGGATTTGTGTTGATTGAGATGATTCGCGCAAGGAATCCGGTTGCACATATAATAGTCAGCACAGTGCATGATGAAATATGGACTCTGCGAAAACTCCTCGGACGCGATGTCAATGCAATCATCTATAAATCGGGCGAAGGCAGTGAGATTGTAACTGCTATTGAAGAAATACTGAAAGGCAACAACTATTATTGTGATGAGGTACGAAGATCTCTGAAATCGGCTGGAGACAATAGTATGCATCCGACTGCAAGAGAACTTGAAGTCCTATATCAGATATCCCAGGGCAAGACCTCGCGTGAGATAGCCGCAGCCTTGTTCGTCTCGGAAAACACTATCGAGGCGCACCGTAAGTCACTATTTGCAAAACTTGGTGCCGTGAATGTTGCAGACCTTATCTTTAAAGGTATTTCAAGGGGGTATCTGAAAAAAGGCAACTGACCGAGAGGTATCAAAAATAAACCAAGGCGGTGTGTCGAGTTTGGACACACCGCCTTGATTGTAGGACGGGATAAGGAACTAATTTATTTGTGAGCCACAACCCAGTTGTATGCATTCCGGAAAGCATCGAGCCATGGAGTGACATCGTCACGACGATGGCTACGAGGATAGACGGCACACTGCCATGGGAAGATTGCACGCTCTAGGTGAGGCATCATAGCTACATGACGGCCATCGGATGACGCGATGCCTGCAGCTGCGCCGGCTGAACCATTCGGATTGCCCGGATATGATTTGTAATTGTAGCGCAGGAAAACCTTGTATTTGTCGGAGGGTTTGTTAAATACGAACTTGCCTTCGCCGTGGGCAACCCATATACCGGTTTTCATTGCCGAAAGATTTCCAAACATTACGGTGCCGTTGTCTTCGACCTTGACACCGACGAACTGGGACTCGAATTTATGTGAGTCATTATGTGCCATGTGTACTGTCATGTCAGATGTGCCACGTTCCAGAAGTCCGAGTTCGACCATGAGTTGGCAACCGTTGCAGACGCCGAGTGAGAGTGTGTCCTCACGGGCATAGAAATTGTCGAGGGCACGGCGGGCGTTCTCGTTATAGCGGAAGCCTGATGCCCAGCCTTTGGCGGAGCCAAGGACGTCGCTGTTCGAGAAACCTCCGCAGAAGACTATCATATTGACATCCGATAGATCCTCTCGGCCTGACATGAGGTCAGTCATGTGCACATCCTTGACATCGAAGCCTGCGAGATGGAGCGAATATGCCATTTCGCGCTCACCGTTGATGCCTTTCTCTCGGATGATGGCGGCACGGATGCCGCTTCGTCCTGTACGTTTGTCATTAAGTCCTCGTGATTCGAGGCTTCCATTGAATCCTTTGGGAAGAGCGTAGCGCAGAGGCTGACGCTTGTAGTTGGCGAAACGCAGAGATGCACACTTCTCACCTGACTGTATCGAATCGAGTAGATATGATGGTTTGAACCAGACATCGCGCAGAGCATCGATATCGAAGTCATGGTCCAGTCCATTCATGTGTATTCTGATTTTGCGATCGGCGCATGGAGATCCAAGACGGCAGAACCGGGCGTCGGCAAGACGGAGAGCCATCTCGACATTCTCTATTGAAGAGTTGTTTACCTGAATGACTATGCCGGGATTCTCGGCAAAGAGAGCGGTAACGGCATCGGCTTTGCCGAGTTTTGCGAAGGCAGAAAGATCGAGGTCAAGTCCGCCACGGACATTTGCAAAACACATCTCGAGCAGTGTCGTGATTATACCGCCGGCACTGATGTCGTGTATGGCGAGAATTTGGCGTGAACGAATCATCTTCTGCACGCAGTCGAAGATTTTGGCGAAAGTTTTGGCATCGGCGACGGTGGGAACATTTGAGCCGACCTTACCGAGGGTCTGGGCCAGGGCTGATCCCCCAAGACACATGTCTACACCCGAGAAGTCTATATAATATAAAGATGTGGCAGTACGGTTCTCGACAACCGGAGAAACAGTGCGACGAACATTGGATACAGAGCCGGAAGCCGAGATAATAACTGTACCCGGTGCCAGGACTTTGTCATCTCCGTAGCGCTGGGTCATTGATAAGGAGTCCTTGCCAGTCGGAATGTTTATGCCAAGTTCGGTGACAAAATCCGAGCAGGCCTGAACTGCGCTGTAAAGGGCGGCATCCTCTCCCGAGTTACGGCACGGCCACATCCAGTTGGCAGAAAGCGAAACACTCTTCAGGCCTTCGCTCAGTTGTGCTCCAACGATATTGGTCAAGGCTTCGGCTACGGCCAGGACGGAACCTTTTGCCGGGTCCGAGAGCGCTGCCTGGGGAGCATGACCGATAGATGTGGCAATACCTTGCTTCCCGTGGTAGTCAAGGGCGACTACGCCGCAATCGCTTAGCGGAAGTTGAATCTCGCCCTGGCATTGCTGACGTGCGATTTTTCCGGTGACCGAACGGTCGACCTTGTTGGTGAGCCAGTCTTTGCAGGCAACGGCTTCGAGCGAGAGAACCTCGTGGATATATTTGTCTATGTCTGCGGGTGAAGTCTCAGCGTCAGCGAGTTTGCGCTCTACCGTGGAGTCTGTCATGACTGTCTTGGGCGAGTTGCCGAACATGTCGGACATGGCGATGTCAATAGGGCGCACGCCGTTTTTCTTTTCAAAGACAAAACGTTTGTCGCCAGTAGTCTCGCCGACAACGTAGAATGGCGCACGCTCGCGTTCAGCGATGCGTTCGACAAGTTCGACGTCCGACTTGTCGATTATGATACCCATGCGTTCCTGGCTCTCGTTGCCGATGATTTCCTTGTCCGAAAGGGTGGGATCGCCCACTGGGAGGGCGTCGAGGTCAATTCGTCCGCCGGTTTCCTCCACAAGTTCGGAGAGGGCGTTGAGGTGTCCTCCGGCTCCGTGGTCGTGAATGGAGACGATGGGATTCTCGTTTGCTTCTGAAAGTGCACGGATAACGTTGGCTACGCGCTTCTGCATTTCAGGGTTGGCACGCTGGACGGCGTTAAGTTCGATTGCACCTGCATATTGTCCGGTGTTAACCGAAGAAACAGCTCCGCCACCCATGCCGATACGGTAGTTGTCACCGCCCATTACGACGACTTTCTCGCCGGGAACGGGAGTGCCCTTAATGGCATCGCGTCTTGCCGCATAGCCGACGCCGCCAGCAAGCATTATGACTTTGTCGTATGCGAATATGTTTCCATCTTCGGCATGCTCGAAAGTCAGGAGCGAGCCACATATCAGTGGCTGTCCGAATTTATTGCCGAAGTCGGAAGCGCCGTTAGACGCCTTTATAAGAATCTGTGCAGGTGTCTGATATAGCCATACGCGCGGATTCATCATCATCTCCCATGGACGCTCCATGTCAAGGCGCGGGTAAGAGGTCATGTAGACGGCTGTACCTGTAAGAGGAAGCGAGGCACGTCCGCCCCCGAGACGGTCGCGGATTTCACCGCCTGTTCCGGTCGCCGCGCCGTTGAAAGGCTCGACTGTTGTCGGGAAATTGTGGGTCTCGGCCTTGAGTGAAATCACACTCCCTATCTCGCGTTCCTCGAAAATGCCGGGCTTGTCGGCGCTGTCAGGCGAGAACTGGCAGATGCGAGGTCCCTTGACGAAAGCCACATTATCTTTGTAAGCGGAAACGAGGCTGTTGGGATTTTCCTGCGAGGTTCTTTTGATGAGTTTGAAGAGCGAGAGGGGTTTCTCCTCACCGTCGATGACGAAAGTGCCGTTGAAGATTTTGTGACGGCAGTGCTCACTGTTGACCTGCGAGAAACCGAAGACTTCGCTGTCGGTGAGTTTGCGGCCGATTTTCTTTGCGAGGTCATCGAGGTACTGTTCCTCTTCGGGGCTGAGTGCCAGACCCTCAGTCTTGTTGTACTCGCGGATGTCGTCGATTTCGACAATAGGCTCGGGCAGGCGGTCGAGGTCGAAGATATGCTGGTCAAGACCGTTGTAAACACGCTGGAGCATAGGGTCGAACACGGGATTGGCGTCATTCTTGACCTTGTTATACTCTTCGATGCGCGATACATACTCGAGACCTACGTTATGTGCAATCTCGACAGCATTGGTGCTCCAGGGAGTCACCATCTCTCTGCGCGGACCTATGAATGTGCCCGACAGACGTTTGGATACAAGGTGGACGGCGTCCCCGAAGAGCCAGGTCAGTCTTTCGACAGCCTCGGCGTCAAGAGGACGCGAGGTCTCGACTGCATAAACCTTCGAAGTGCCTTTTTTGAAATATACAACCATATAAAGTGATTGGGGCGAAATGTGAGGTTTTTTAGGCGCCTGAGGAGCCTTTGCGTGGACCACGGCGCATAATGTGATAATTCTGTGGCAAAGGTACGAATTATTTTGCCAAATTTGCCTACCTTTGCAGAAGAATTCATCACACAAACAAACATTATCACATGACAAAGATAGGTACAGTCCGCACTCCGGCCCGCTGTAAGGCTATGCTGTTGGGCAGCGGTGAATTAGGTAAGGAAGTCGCAATCGAACTTATGCGCCTCGGTGTCGAGGTGGTAGCCTGCGACAAGTATGACAACGCACCGGCCATGCAGGTAGCGCACAGCCGACGTGTTTTCGATATGCTTGATCCCATCGCTCTCCGTCAGGCTATACTTGATGAAAAGCCCGATCACATCATCCCTGAGGTAGAGGCAATCGCGACACCTGTTCTGCTCGAACTTGAGAAAGAAGGCTACAATGTGACGCCTACGGCAAAAGCCGTTTGGCTAACCATGAACCGCGAAGGCATACGCCGTCTCGCGGCAGAAGAACTTGGACTTCCGACTTCGCCTTACCGCTTTGCATCGAACTATGAAGAGTTCCGTAAGGCTGTCGAGGCAGTAGGAATCCCATGTATTGTAAAACCGGTAATGTCATCTTCCGGCCATGGCCAGGCAATGATCAAAAGCGCCGATGACATCGATGCTGCCTGGGAGACATCGCAGAGCGGAGGCCGCGCAGGTGCAGGCAAGGTCATCGTCGAGGGATTCGTTAAGTTCGATTATGAGATTACGCTTCTGACAGTACGTTCGGTCGATGGCACACATTTCTGTGATCCTGTCGGTCATATTCAGGTAAACGGAGACTACCGCTGGTCGTGGCAGCCTCAGCCAATGTCGGAGAAGGCACTTGCCTCGGCTCGTGAGATTGCAAAGAAGATAACTGACGAACTTGGTGGCTATGGTATTTTCGGGGTCGAACTTTTCATAGTCGGTGATAAGGCCATATTCAGTGAGGTCTCACCTCGCCCGCATGACACAGGTATGGTGACAATGATATCGCAGGACAAGAGCGAATTCGCACTTCATGCGCGTGCCCTCCTCGGTCTTCCCGTGGGCGAGATACGCCGTTTCGGACCGTCGGCTTCAAGGGCAATTGTTGTTGACGGTGATACAGACTGTATTGAGATGGAGAATCTAGAAAATGTTCTTGCCGAGCCTGGCACAGATATGCGTATTTTTGGCAAGCCTTCGATTCGTGGCCATCGCAGAATGGGTGTCATACTTGCGACTGCGCCGACTGTCGAAGAGGCCAAGGCCAAGGCTGACCGCGCTTACGATGCTCTTAAGATAACAATAAAGTAAAGCGGTAAGCAATAATTTTGGGAAAATTTGCTTATGCCTCAGAATATAACAAGGATTACCTTTATGCTCGCCGATGAGGATGCGCGCTGTGACGCAATGCTTACGGCTGAGCGGACCTATTATCGTTTCATGACTGAAGACTCGCTTGAGGACGGGGATCTCCCCGGCCTCGGCGAGCGTTTTGAAACAGAAGCAGAGGCTCTTCTAGACTGTTTCCGTGCTTCGCCGGAAATCAGTTCTTCGATAGAGCCTCTTCGTTTTCAGTTGTTTGTCAATAATGTTGCTGTTAAGCCGGTAACTCTCAATCGCTCGACACTTCGTGCGTTTACGCGCCATCTTGCTGAATTGTATCAGGAATTCAGCGCATGGACTGTCTGAGACAGCTTGGTGTCTAATCAGTCGAAGAGAGAAGCAAGTCGTCCTACGGTAAGTTCGGCAAGTGCTCCGACGGTGATGTCGGCGAGAGGTTCAACCGCCGAGCGAGGCTGTGTCGTGGCAAGTCCGACTACGCGTCCGCCAGCACGCCGTCCAGCCTCCAGCCCGGCGAAAGAGTCCTCGAAAACTATGCAGCGTTCAGATGGTATGCCGAGTCGGTGTGCCCCGATAATGTATCCCTGCGGGTCGGGTTTCGAACGTGAGACATCCTCGGATGTTATAATGGCCTTGAATCGTTCGGCGAACCCGGGTAGGGCGCGGAATAGATTAGACATCTTCTTGTCATCGCTACTTGTGACAATGGCCATGGGAATTCCTGCCTCGCAAAGTGAAGAGAGGAATTTGTCTACACCCGGAAACAACTTGTAATCCATGTTCTTCTCATGCTCTACAAGGAGTTCGACAATCTGTTTCTGTACTTCGGGGTCGGGGAAATTATTGTTAAGTATCGCTGTTAGCGTATTGCCTTTGATGGCAAAGGCAAAATTCTTGACGCCGGTAGGAAAACGGCGGTCGATGCTGCTCCAGAATTCTGTATATATTCCCTCGGTGTCTACAAGAACACCATCAAGGTCGAAGAGGGCTCCGAATCTTTCTTTCATATTTTCAATTTTTTGGCGTGCAAAAGTAGTTATAATTCTGCATTATCCTGTAAAGACAGATGTGAAAAATGCCTAAGTCGTGTTTTGCCTGCTTTGAAAAAAAAGTTTTGTATTCTCACTAGATATGTAATAATATTTGTTATTTTTATCGTGTGTTTTTGCGTATATTTGCATTCCCAATAGCGATAATTTACTAAATAAACAAGCTGAGGCACAATCTTCATAACATGTTAAGCAAACTTCAGTTGCGGGTTGATCCGCAGACTGCCGCCGAACAGGTGCGGCTACAGATTGAAATTTCAAATCAACTGGGTATCGATGTCAACCGTATCAAACGTATTGATATCATAAAACGGTCGATTGATGCACGCCAGCGACGTGTGATGGTAAACATGACTGTCAATGCGCATATAGATGAAGTCGAACCTGATGTTGATATCGCTCAGCCGGTCGAATACAAGGAGTTGGATGATAATGCTCCTTCGGCGGTCATAGTCGGAGCCGGGCCCGCAGGGCTGTTTGCTGCACTTAGATTGATTGAGTTGGGTTACAGGCCGATTGTCGTAGAGCGTGGCAAGGACGTTGACAGCCGATTGCGGGACTGCGCCATGATTTCGCGTGAAGGTACCGTCCTTCCTGATTCAAATTATTGTTTCGGAGAGGGTGGGGCAGGTGCGTATTCCGATGGTAAACTGTACACCCGAAGCAAAAAACGAGGGTCGGTAGAAAAGATTCTGAATATCTTTCATCAGCATGGCGCATCGCGAGACATTCTTGTCGATGCGCATCCGCATATCGGTACAGACCGCTTGCCGGGCGTAATCAAGGCCATGCGAAAGACAATTGAAAGATGCGGAGGCATTGTCATGTTCAACACACGTATGGATAGTCTGATCGTGAAAAGCGATAAAAATGGAAGGTATGTCAGCGGTATAGTCTGTTCGGACGGGAAGGAAGTCAATGGCCCGGTCATTCTTGCGACCGGCCACTCTGCGCGTGATGTATATCACAACCTGGTGAACAATGATATCCCTGTAGAGGCAAAGGGCATAGCGGTTGGGGTCCGTCTTGAACATCCCCAGGAACTGATTGACCGAATACAGTACCACTCTCCCAAAGGCCGTGGCCAATGGTTGCCTGCCGCTGAGTATACCATGCTGACGCGTGTTGACGGCCGGGCGGTATATTCGTTCTGTATGTGTCCGGGCGGCTTTATCATTCCGGCTGCAAGTTCGTCTGGACAGATGGTCGTCAACGGTATGTCGCCTGCAAACAGAGGAACGCGTTGGGCAAATTCCGGAATGGTCGTTGAAGTTCTGCCGGAGGATATTCCGGGTAATGATCCGTTGCGCATGATGGAATTTCAGGAATCCATAGAGAATCGTTTTTATAACGATGGGGACGGCAGTCAGAATGCTCCGGCCCAGTGTATGGAGGATTTTGTGAACTCACGTCTCAGTAAGACAATTCCGCCAACTTCCTATGCCCCCGGCGTCCATTCGGCCAGAATTGACAAGTTGTTGCCTCCTGAGGTGGCAACGCGCCTGCAGAAAGGCTTTGTGGAGTTTGGTCGCAAGAGCCGGGGCTTTCTTACAAATCAGGCAGTCCTGATAGGAGATGAGACTCGAACATCGTCGCCGGTCCGTGTCCCGCGTAATCCTGACACATTGGAGCATGTGGCTGTACGCGGTCTTTATCCCTGTGGCGAAGGGGCAGGCTATGCCGGGGGGATAGTTTCGGCTGCTATTGACGGTGAGCGCTGTGCTGATGCTCTTGCCGCAACCCGGATGTGAAATCTAATCTGACTTATTTCTGAGAACTATTTTATAGAGATACGGTAAACGTGAAATAAATGCACGTTTACCGCATTTGTGTGTTATAAAATATGCGAAAAAATATCTCGGGTAAAAAAAAATCATTAACTTTGCGTAAATATGTACGCGCGCGAGAACGACTTTGTCTTGCCGCTATATTCAAGAATCATTGAATCAAAAACTTAAACCTAAGAATATGAAATTTAACGTATCGAGCAAAACGCTCCACTCTTATGCTTCGGCTGTCAGTAAGGTTGTCAGTTCGAAAAATGCCATGACTATACTGAACAACTTCTATGCAAAACTCGAAGGCGATACCCTTACCTTGAGAGGCAGCGATGTTGAGAATGCCCTGACGGCTTATGTTCCTGTTAATGATGCTGAGGGTTCGGGGTCGTTTTGTGTCGATGTCCGTCGTTTTGTCGAACTTCTTAAGGAAATTCCCGAGCAGGGAATCACGGTAGAGGTTGATCGTGATTACAATGTTAAGGTTACCTACTCGAGCGGCAGTTTCGACTTCGTGGCAATTCCCGGCGAGGAATATCCCGAATATAAGAAGGACGAGGATGATACATCCGAGCCTGTTGTTTTCACGACTACTGCAAAAACACTTGCACGCGGTATAGACAACACGCTTTTTGCGGCTTCGACCGATGATTACCGTCCAATGATGATGGGCGTATTTTTCGATATCAAGCCTGACGGAATCACTTTTGTAACCACGGATACCCGTCGTCTTGTTAAATTTGTCGATCACTCTACTTCTCCAGGAGTAACTGCGTCATGCATAGTTCCTCCAAAACCGGCGGCAATTCTTAAAAGTGTTTTTGGTCCGGAAGATGAGGTTCAGGTGTCAATGACATCCAAGAGCGCGACGTTCACAAGCGCTATGATTCAGTTCAACTGTCGGTTCATCCAGGGTAACTTCCCCGATTATAATCGTGTTATTCCCCGCAATAATAATCTTCTGCTTCAGGCTGACCGCATGACTCTGCTTAATGCAGTGCGCCGTGTCGGTGTCTTTGTCGACCCGGGTTTTGGACTTGAGAAGATTCGTATTACGCCAGACGTATTATACCTCAAATCGCAGGACAATAACCTTATGACATCTGCCCGCGAAGAAGTTCCATGCTCGTTTACAGGCAATGAACTCATCATCGGCTTTTCGGGCCCGTTCATGACCGAAATCCTGAACATAATCAAAACTCGTGACGTTACAATCCTTCTGAGTGATCCGGGACGTCCTGGTATTTTTAAACCTTCCGAAGACGAGGCAGATACGGAACTACTTATGCTGCTCATGCCAATGACTGTCGGCGAATTCTAAAATTGAAAACATGAAACTTAAACTCAACCGCCCCTTGATTTTCTTTGATCTGGAGACCACGGGAACTAATATCACGCAGGACCGTATTGTCCAGATCTCACTTATAAAACTTAAACCCGGTGACGAGGAACTCCCGCCGGCCCGCACGACTCTGGTGAACCCTGGTATGCCTATTCCTGCCGAGTCTACAGCCGTTCATCGCATCACCGATGATGATGTTGCCGATGCTCCGACTTTTAAGGAACTGGCTCCAAAGTTAGCCCAGTGGTTCAAGGGCTGTGATATCGCAGGGTTCAATTCCAACCGTTTTGACATACCTTTGCTTGATGAGGAATTTCACCGTGCCGGTGTTGACTTTGACTTTTCAAAGGCTAAATTTGTAGACGTTCAGACTATTTTCCATAAGCGTGAGCCTCGAAATCTTGTGGCGGCATATCGCTTTTACTGCAACAAGGATCTTGAGGGTGCGCATGATGCAAGCAACGATACCAGGGCTACAGCAGAAGTACTCATGGGGCAACTTGAGCGTTACGAAGATCTGGCGCATAGCGTTGATGAACTTTCGGAATATTCGTCCCAGAACCGCAATGTCGATTTTATGGGACGCCTAATTTACGATGATCAAGGGCGTGAGGTCATAAACTTCGGCAAGTACAAAGGTAAACTCGCCGAGGATGTTCTGCGTAAGGATGCAGGATACTACGGTTGGCTCATGCAGGGGGATTTCCCCCATAACACCAAGCAGGCTTTCACAAACATAAAACTCCGCTGTCGCTGATGCTTAAGGGTAAGCACATAATACTTGGAATCACAGGGGGAATTGCTGCATACAAGTCGGTTACATTGCTCAGGCTGTTGGTTAAAGCCGGTGCCGAGGTTCAGGTTGTCATTACTCCGGCAGGCAAAGAGTTTATAACGCCCGTCACATTGTCAGCGCTCAGCGGTAAGCCTGTGGTCAGTGAGTTCTTTACGGCAAATACAGGCGAATGGCATTCTCATGTTGATCTCGGTCTGTGGGCCGATTGTATGGTTATCGCTCCCGCAACAGCCTCATCAATTGCCAAAATGGCAAATGGTGTTGCCGACAACATGCTTATTACCACATATCTCTCTGCTAAATCTCAAGTCTTTGTCGCACCGGCGATGGACCTTGACATGATGGCCCATCCCTCCACAAGGCGTAACATAGAACTTCTTCGTTCATATGGCAATATTATCATTGAGGCTGCCTCTGGTGAACTTGCCAGCCATCTCACGGGAAAAGGCCGTATGGAAGAGCCTGAGAATATTGTCGCAGTACTCGAAGAATACTTTGCCAAGAAACAAAGCCTCAGCGGCAAAAAGATTCTGATAACTGCCGGGCCGACATATGAGCGAATCGACCCTGTGCGTTTCATCGGAAATTTTTCAACGGGTAAAATGGGTTATGCCCTTGCCGATGAGGCGGCGAGTCGGGGAGCGGATGTGACATTGGTCTCGGGGCCTGTCAGTATTTACCCACGCGAAAATAGGGTTAAACTTGTAAAAGTCGAAAGCGCACGCCAGATGCTCGAGGCTTGTGAGAATATATTTTCTGAGACAGACCTTGCCATCATGGCAGCTGCCGTTGCCGATTACGCTCCACGAGATTACTCGGAGTGCAAAATCAAGCGTGAGGAAAATGGCATAGGGAATATTGCTCTTGTCAAGAATCCCGATATAGCGTCTGCGCTTGGGCATGAGAAGAGTTCTAATCAGCGTGTTGTAGGCTTTGCTCTTGAGACAGACCACGGAATGGAACATGCCGAAGCCAAACTGAAGCGCAAAGGACTTGACGCAATAGTTTTGAATTCACTTGAAGAAGCGGGCGCAGGATTCGGTGTGGATACAAACAGTATAACTATCATTTCAAAAGATGGAACCCCGGCATTCAAGTCTGGCCTGAAGTCAAAGCGAGATATTGCCGCTGACATCCTTGACTATCTCTTCCCCGAGTCCGAAAAATGAACAAGAGACGTTTTCTCAGATAATACTTTCGGCAGGTTGCCGATTTAATCCTCTCCTTTCTGATATGTCCATTCTAAAAAAATATCTATTTCTAATATTTCTTTTGTTAACTGAGTTTGATGTGCATTCTCAGGAACTCAACTGCAAGGTCGAGATTAATTCCGATCAGGTAGGCGGAACAAACAAATCTGTCTTTCAGACTCTCGAGCAGGCAATCAACGAATATATGAACACCAACCTGTTCACTAATGCCCAGTTTGCCGCCAACGAGAAGATAGACTGCCGTATGCTGTTCACCATCAAGGAAGTCAACGATAACGTCTTTAGCGGGGACCTCCAGGTACAGTCCACTCGTCCGGTCTATAACTCTGCATACACCACGACCGTACTGAATTTCAAGGATAACAAACTTGAATTCTCCTATCAGGAAAACGAACCTCTGACTTTCTCGAAAAATAATATGGAGTCTCAGTTGACGGCCATACTCAATTTCTATGCATACCTTTTCCTTGCCCTTGACTTTGATTCATTCGCGCCACAGGGCGGTGAATCGGCCTATGACATGCTGAAACAGATTGTACAGATGGCCCAGTCATCCGGTGAGACGGGATGGAAAGCCTTTGAGGATACCAAGAACCGGTCTGCGGTGCTTTCTGCCTTCACTGATGCCAATATGTCGCCTATGCGGGAGTTGCTTTATCTTTATCATCGTCAGGGTCTTGACCAGATGTCCACATCGCCGGACAAAGGCAGGGCCGCGATTACCGAAGCCCTTCCTTTGCTGAAAAAGATTTACGACGCCCAGCCAATGTCTGTTGGGCTGTCCATGTTCAAGGATGCCAAACTTGATGAACTTGTAAACGTTTATTCCAAGGCTCCCGCGGAAGAACGTACCAAGGCCTATGACATTCTGATGTCCATATATCCTACCGAACAGCAGAGACTCGAGGACATCAAGAATCCTCCCAAGAAAAATTAATCCTCAGGTATAAATTAATAGAACAGTATGCTCAAGAGTCTGCATATATCCAATTATGCCCTCATAGAGGCTGTTGATATAGACTTTGTTCCTGGCCTGAACATTATCACCGGCGAGACCGGTGCAGGCAAGTCTATCATGCTTGGCGCACTTGGACTAATCCTCGGCGCGAGGGCCGATCTGAAGGCAGTCCGTGATCCCGGACGGAAAACAGTTGTTGAAGCCGAATTTGAGATTGCAGATAATCAGGAAATCAATCTTTTGCTCGAAGATAATGACGTGGATGTTTCCGCAGAAACGTGCATCCTTCGTCGCGAGATAACGTCTAAGGGTGGTTCCCGTGCTTTTATCAATGACACTCCTGTGAATCTTCAGTTCATGCGCCGTATTGCAGTAAGACTTATCGATATCCACTCTCAGCATCAGAATCTCCTTCTCGCAGATTCTGCCTATCAGATGTCCATAATCGATACACTTGCCGAGAATACAGAACTTCTGACAAAATACTCCGAGGCATATAAGAAATATCGTTCGGCTTTGCTGGAATACACCACGACACGTGATACACTCAAGCGTTCGGCCGATGAACAGGAATATATTTCCTATCAGTTGGCTCAGATTGACGAACTCAAACTTAAGCCCGGAGAACAGAAAAGCCTCGAGCGGGAGCGCGAACTTATGGCAAATGTAACGGATATTAAGATTCGTCTGCGCGAGGCCATCGGCTCGCTTACGGCTAATGGCAGTGTAATCTCTGCTCTAAGACGTAGTAGTGATGAAATTTCTCGTCTTGACGAAATTTATGAAGATGCTCCGGCATTATCCTCCAGGCTTAATTCCGCGGCAATAGAGGTTGGCGATATACTTGATACGCTTAATGACTACGATTCATCACTCGTTGCAACACCTGTTGAACTTACTGCTATAGAAGACCGCCTGTCTGCAATTTATTCACTCGAGACACGCCATCATCTTGATAACTCTGATGATCTTATTGCGCTTGCTGACAATCTCCGGGCACAATTGGCAACTATTGAAGGTGGCGACGAACGGCTGGCTGCCCTAGAGATATCGGCCAGGAAGGCCAAACGAGACGCCGTTATTATTGCACGTGAGATTTCCACACGGCGAAAGAAGGCTGCGGCTGAGTTTACTATAGAACTTCGGGAGCGTGCGCTTCCGCTTGGACTTGAAAATCTGCGTTTCGAGATTGCGTTCACTGATACTAAATTATCCCCGACGGGTATTGACGGAATAGAGTTTCTTTTTGCGTTTAACAAGAATCAGGAACTTATGACGGTAGGTCATACGGCTTCCGGTGGTGAGATATCACGTGTAATTCTTGCCGTGAAATCAGTGATATCGGCCCGGATGGCTTTGCCAACTATCATCTTCGATGAGGTCGATACTGGTGTCTCCGGCGATATTGCCGTGCGCATGGCACGCGAGATGGCTGGAATTGCCGAACATACCCAGGTGATAACTATCACTCATCTTGCTCAGGTCGCCGGGCGTGGTCGCCGTCATTTCAAGGTCTATAAGCGTGATGACGATACGTCCACAAAGACCTACATCAAACTACTGACGGATGACGAGCGGATAGATGAACTGGCCACAATGATTTCAGGAGATCCTCATAATCCGGGCGCCCGTGCAACGTCTATAGACCTCTTGTCACTATAACCATAAAACAAGTATTCCATACGTGAAAAAATAATGAAACATACGAAATGACACAAGAAAACTATATTTTTGGCATACGAGCGATTATCGAGGCCGTTGAGGCCGGCAAAGAGATAGATAAGGTTTTTCTGAAAAAGGATTTTACCGGCGAACTGGCCGGTGAACTTCTCGGTATTCTTCGACAGAACCATATTTTGGTACAGCGTGTTCCCGTTGAACGTCTTAACCGTATTACACGTAAAAATCATCAGGGAGCAATCGCGATGGTTTCGGCAGTCACATACAATACGCTTGGAAATCTTGTCCCTGAGTTATATGAGGAGGGCAGGTTGCCCTTTATTGTTGCTCTTGACGGGATAACCGATGTTCGCAATTTCGGTGCCATTGCCCGTACCGCAGAATGCTGCGGGGTAGATGGTCTTGTCATTCCTCAGCGAGGTTCGGTATCTGTCGGTGCTGATGCAGTCAAAACTTCTGCAGGTGCATTGCATTATCTTCCTGTCTGCCGCGAGAAAAATCTTGTCAGTGCAATAACGTTCCTTAAAAACTCCGGCTTCAGGGTTGTGGCGGTATCCGAGAAAGCAAATATGAATTATACAGAAGTAGATTATACCGAGCCAACCGTCCTTGTGATGGGTGCTGAGGATACCGGAATCACCCCTGAGGTGATGCATCTGTGCGATACCAAGGTGTCAATTCCGATGTTCGGCCACATTGAGAGCCTGAATGTCTCTGTTGCTGCCGGTGTAATAATGTATGAGGTAGTGCGGCAAAGACTGGCCGCTAATATGGAGGTGATATAAAACAAAAACGGGAACAACATCTGTTCCCGTTTTTATTAAAAACCACATCAAAGGATGCGATGAAACTCCGATAAGACAGGGTTTGAGATCCGTCGGCCCTTTGTAATCCGCCTGGAAGCCTAAGGCTTCATCCTAAAGAAGATTGGGGCCCGCCATCGGACCGCCGGATTGTCTCGGCATTTCATATTGATTTGAAGAGTTTCCCAATCTACTTTGATGTGGCTGAAATCTTTATTTACAATATCTAAATGATGTAGAAGGGGATAAGTTTCCGCCCCCTCCGGGGCTTTGATTTTATAACGCAAATTTAGCAATTTAAGTTTATCTTGCCAAATATTTTCTTAGGAAAAATCTAATTGGCGACCGGCTTACTTTTTCAGTGCGTTGCCGTCGTGAAAAGCGGCCCCGATACGATCGCCCAAAACGATGTAACCGTTATGGACCGGATCGAATGTGATTAGATTCATCTTTTCCACATCAGGCTTTCCGTCTGCTGACAGGTATTTTTCATCACATACAATGTTGATAATCTCTGCGACGAGATAAAAGCCGGTTTCTGATTCGTCAATTTTCCGTTTTATACGGCATTCCATTGTCATGGGAAAGCAATCGAATAAGGGAGCATTGACATTCGAGGCCTTACGTGAATTCCATCCGGTGGCCTGAAGTTTGTCATGATGTTGTCGGCCACTGACAATGCCAACATAGTCTGCAGATACCATAGTATCACGGGTGGCAAATGCAAGAGTGAAATCTCCGCAACGGTCAAGGTTGAGAGTTGTCTGGTGCGAACCAAGCGAAATCATTATTTCCTTATAGTCCCATTGGCCCCCCCAGGCGGCATTCATTGCATTTGGAGTGCCGTCTTCGTCATAAGTGCCTATTATCATCACGGGCTGAGGTAGAAACCATGCGCCCGGCTTAAAATCCTTTGTCATAATAAGAAAATTATTTGGATATCTGTACTTGCCTTTCAGCAAAGCGATTCTTTAGAGTAAGGTAAGCGAGCGGTCGATGAAACGGTTGAGTTCGGCGCCGCGAAGCAGATTGTTGCGCAGAAGTGCAAGGTCAACGAGTTGTTTTGCAGTATCTGCGTTGCTTGCGTAGTCCGCGATAGTCTTGTTCTGAATTTCACGCTGGTCGGCGATTTTTTTCTCAAGATCTTTGATCTTCTGATCCTTTTCAGCGTCCTTGTTATCTTTGTCTTTCTGAAGTTCGCCTAAAATCTTATTGTCATCGTCAATCTGTTTCAGGACAGGATTGAGTTGACCCTGGATGGCGTCATAAGCGGCAGTGGCGACTTTGTTGACGATAGGATTGTTGACGTTGACAACGAGGTTGTACGAGTCGGGCAGTTCGCTATAGAATGACATTCCGGGCTGAAGTGTAGCCATTTCCTTCATACGGCGCATATACTCGTTTGTGGTGATTGTGACGGGCGCGGCATCGGGAGTCATGGACTCGAATGAGACTATGAAACTTGCATTGTCCATCTTCGGCAGAAGATCCTGGAAAAGTCCTGTCAGTATGGTGCGCTGAGCGTTGTCCAGGTCTACATTGCCGACTTCGTTCTTGACGATAAGGCGGTCGACAACATCCGAGTCGACACGTACAAAGCGTGTGTTCTTAATTTTGCTTTCAAGAAGACCAATGAAGTGGCTGTCAAGTTGGCCGTCCATAACAAGAACATCATAACCCTTGTCCTCGGCAGCCTTGATATAGGGATACTGGGCCTCGGTGTCTGTTGAATAAAGATAGATTACATTCGAATCCTTGTCTGTCTGCTGGGCCTCGACAAGATTGCGGTAGTCTTCAAGCGAATAGTAGTCGCCTTTGGTGTCCTTGAGAAGAGTGAACTTCATGGCCGACTCGCAGAATTTCTCATCTGTGAGCATACCATATTCGATGAAGATCTTGATGTCATCCCATTTCTGTTCAAATTCCTGACGGTTGTTCTTGAAGATGTCTTCGAGGCGCTGGGCAACCTTTCGGGTTATGTAACCTGATATCTTCTTGACGGCAGTATCGCTTTGCAGGTAAGAGCGCGAAACATTCAGGGGAATATCGGGCGAATCGATGACGCCCTGCATCAGCATCATGAACTCGGGGACAACGCCCTCGACGGAGTCGGTTACGAATACAGAGTTGCAGTAAAGTTGGATTCGGTTCTTCTGAACCTCGATATTGTTCTTAATGCGGGGGAAGAAAAGGATTCCGGTAAGTGTGAAGGGGTAGTCGACATTCAGGTGAATCCAGAACAGCGGGTCTTCCTGACCGGGATATAGTTCATGGTAGAACTCGAGGTAATCCTTGTCTGTGAGTTCGGAAGGTTTCTTTGTCCACTGGGGTTCGGTATTGTTGATGATACGGTCACGGTCTGTGTCGACCATCTTGCCGTCCTTCCATTCCTGCTCCTTGCCGAAAACTACTGGCACGGGGAGAAAACGGCAATATTTGCGAAGCAGTGTCTCGACGCGTGCCGACTCAAGGAATTCCTTGCTGTCATCGTCAAGATAAAGAACTATGTCTGTGCCTCGTGTAGTTTTGTCACACGGTCCCATTTCATATTCGGGTGAACCGTCGCATGACCACATTACAGGCTCGGCGCCTTCTTTGTACGAGAGGGATCGTATCTCGACCTTGGTCGAAACCATGAAGGCCGAATAGAATCCGAGACCGAAGTGGCCTATGATTGCGTTGGCGTTATCTTTGTATTTGTTGAGGAATTCTTCGGCTCCGGAGAATGCAATCTGGTTGATGTATTTGTCGATGTCCTCGGCTGTCATACCGATGCCGCGGTCAGATACGGTGAGGGTCTTGGCCTCCTTGTCTATACTGACCTCAACGCGCATCTCACCGAGTTCGCCTTTATATTCGCCAAAAGACGACAGTGTTTTGAGTTTCTGACTTGCATCGACTGCGTTGGAAACAAGTTCGCGAAGAAAAATTTCGTGATCGCTGTATAGAAATTTTTTGATTACCGGAAAAATGTTCTCGGTGGTTACTCCTATGGTTCCTTTTTGCATGGTGTTTTTTATGTTTGATTGTTATTTATATAATACTTTGTGAAAGAGATGTAATGATACATCTATATAACAACTATGCAAATAAAATGCCAAACTCACATGAAATTAAAAATCATTAAAAAATGTCATTGCTCAATATAGTTTAATCAATTGTCGGGAAACGTGATGTGACGGAAATACAAATGCGGATTATTATAGGAGTATTTGTTTAAGGTGGAATTTGGAAGAGTCATGTTCCAAAAATAATTTGAAAATTTTTTAATTTTGGGGTTAGGTTTTTGCGACATGGCGTGTCTTATGATTGTATGACGAACAAAAATGACATAGAAGAACTATTCGTGACGCATTATGAGATGCTTCATCGGCTGGCCAGAATTCTGCTTCACGATGCTGACCTCGCTCATGACATAGTCCATGATGTGTTCGCCTCATTAATCAAAAGCGGCAACGATTGTACTGGTATAACAGGCGCCTATCTACTGTCTTCTGTCCGCAACCGCTGTCTGAATCATTTACGCAACATGCATGTCCGCGATCGCATCCATTCGCTCTATCTTCTCGAACAGAATGAATATGATATCGACGAGTGGCCCGACGATGAGACTTTAGCCACGGTCGGACGTATTATGGATGAATGCCTGACTGAACGTTGTCGCAGTGTGGTAGATATGCGTTTCACCGGCGGTTTGAGTTACGCTGCGATTGCCTCGGAACTGGGAATAAGTGAGGTCGCGGTCTATAAACATATTCGTCATGCCATCGAAACAATACGCAAAAATCTTAGGAAAAATGGATAAATATGATTTAGTCCTTGACATCATTGCGCACCCGGAGAAATATTCTCCCGAACAGTTAGAAAAATTTATGCGCGACCCCGAGACGAAGAGTATCTATGATACTGTCAGCCTGATATCCTCGAGTGCAAACTCTAAGCACTTCCTTACACCTGAAGAAGTACGCAGTGAGTGGCGCCGTTTTGAGTGCCGTGTAAACGTTTCTGAAGAATCCTTTGAAGATGAAGACACCGACAATCGTCCGGTTTCCCGTCCTCATGTACTTTACTTTTTCCGCAGCCGTGCAGCCGCGGTTGCTGTTGTGGCGTTGACATCTTTGGCCGCCGTCGCAATCGGTTTCGGTGTGAAATATGTATTAGGAGATAAGTCACATACTCCACTTGTGTCAGTCATGAATACGCGAGAGAATGTAGTCAAATCAGCTGATGAAAGCACAACTTCTACCGGTGATCTTTCTGTTGATTCTATTGCTATACATAGCAGACCTGTAGTATTCGAAAACGAGAGTCTTGAAGCACTCCTCTTGCGCATAACTTCGGCTTATGGCGCAAAACTGGTAATCGCCCCTTCTAAGGCGTCATTGCGAGTTTATTTCAAGTGGAATCCGGCTGAGCCGCTTGAGGATGTTGTGGACAGACTCAATAGATTCGAACAGATTGATATAACTGTTGACGGTAAAATAGTAAAAGTTGACTGACCATGAAAAAGGCTTTTATTGTTTTATTGACCGCAGTACTACCTCTTTGCGCCAGTGCCCGTAAATTCGAATATGTTTTCAAGGACACACCTATATCGCGGGCACTTACCCGTATCGTTAAAGATCATCCCGAACTTGATATAAGTTTCATTTACAATGAACTTGATAACTACAAGGCCAACACTGTTGTCCGGACAGATGACCCTTCCGACGCCATACGCCAACTTGTCAGTTACAATCCCGTGTCTGTAATGACTTTTGGCAATCAGATTATTGTCGAGGCGCTTCAGAAAGGCAAATACAAATATACGGGCCGCATTGTTGACGAGAATGGCGAGAGTGTGCCTTTTGCTTCTGTGAGGCTTCTCGCTCCGAAAGATTCAACTGTCATAACATTCGGCGCGTCCGATACTGAAGGCCGCTTCTCGATTCCATGTGACAGGCGAAATGTGATAGTCAAACTCAGCGGTGTGGGCTACAGGGTGAAATACCGAAAAGCCGACAGTTTCAATCTAGGTGACCTCCTCCTTGAGTCAGGCACCATTAAACTCAAATCAGTCAACGTCGAGGCACACAGTTCATATGTGGACTCAGACCGCTCGGTCTACACACCGACGTCCCGTCAGAAGCGCGTGGCTCAGGATGCAACGGATCTTCTGAAAGTGATGGCTATGCCAGAAATAAACATAGACCCGGCATCAAACTCTGTGACCGATAATTTCGGGCAATCTGTTCCAATATACATTAATTATATGAAAGCATCCGGACAGGATCTGTCGGGAATGAGAACTTCCGATGTGCGTCGCGTAGAGTTCCTGTATGCTCCAACTGATCCTCGTTTTCAGGGTGCCCAGCAGGTCATAAACTTCATCATTCAGGAATATGAATATGGTGGCTACACTAAAGTTGTTGCCCGAGAAGATTTTCTGACAGGACTGAAAAGTGACGCGAGTGTCTTCTCGAAAATCTCGTATAAGAAGATGAACTATGATCTTTATGTCGGATCTAGAAATCAGGACGACCGTCATAACGGTTCGTCCACCTCGTCAACATATTCATTGAAGGACGAGAATGGAAATCCCTATACCGCGAAACGCATCGAAACTCTTGATGACTCACATTTTATTCAGAACCAGTTGCCTGTCACTTTTCGTGCAAGTTACGGAGACAAGAATATCCGGATTCGCAACACCGTAGGTTTCACTCATTTGTGGAAACCGGAGAATACAGAGAGCGGAAGTCTGTGCTATCTCCCTTCACAAGGCTCAGACTATGAATTCTCTAGAGTGTATACAAAACGTAGTAACTTATACTCTTACTCGGGATCGTACTTCTTTGCCTTACCGCATGAGTTTTCTCTTAGCCTTGACCCTAGTTTCTCATATTCATCTATTAAAGACAATACGGATTATATCACGACGGCAAACGATTCCGTCATTAGGAAAGCGAATGAGAGAGTCTCTTATTTCAGAGTCACTGCAATCGTAGACAAACAGGTTAATAAGAAAAATAGCATATTCCTTTTTACGCGTTTCTCGAAGAGGCATAACAATCTGGTCTATCAAGGAACCGATAATGCGAAAAGCATTTATGATTCTTACGGTTTCGGAGTTTTGCTTGGCTATACCCATAAATCAGAAAAGTTGATGCTCAGGGCGGATGTGGGATTTGCGTGCGAAAGAAATATTATCAATGGCACGCGATATGACGACTGGTACCCAAGCACCCACGTTCAGTTAGGCTATTCCATAAATCGGAAGAATCGTCTTAGCATGTTTGCGGAGTATGCAAGTTTTACCCCGGAGATAAGTGAAAAGAGTCCGGATGTGCTGAAGCAGAACGAGTTCATGTATAAAACGGGTAACCCCAATCTTGAAAACTATCGCGTCTATGATTTGAGTCTCGGTTATACGTGGTTGCCGACAAATCGTTTCAATTCCAATATCTATTGTAGTTATGAGGGATTTTCCGACCGTCTGAAAACTGTCTACGAGGAATATGATGGTGGACGTTCCATTCTGCGAACCTATCTGAACGACGGTAACAGTCACCGAATATATTCCGGAGTTAATTTCAACCTTAAACTCTTTGACAACAACCTTATGCTGTCTGCAAACCCCGAATGGGACCTTTACAAGATAACCGGTCTGTATGCGCGGACACTCAGCTCGGTTTTCTTTAAAGCATCGGCTTTGTATTATCTCGGTAATTTTTATTTCGAGGGACGCTACAAGATGCGTGTCAAGAAACTGAATGTGGAGTCGGGTGTAGTCCAGCGCGACAGAAATACTTATTCAGTTACAGCCGGGTGGAGTAATGGTGACTTCAACTTACGTCTCACGGCTTCCAACATCTTCAACACCGGATGGTTGAGATATACCAGGGAGTTCACTTCTTCGCTTTACTCTGAGAGCAGGCGAGTATATGCTCCGACTGCCCATCCAACAATAAACCTCTCTGTTGTCTATACCATCGGTTATGGCAAAAAAGTCAAGCGCGGTAACGAAGTAGGCGAACAGTCAGGTCCTTCATCTGCCATTCTTGAATAGAGTCTCTATATATTTGATGCGATAATAGGAAAACTGCCGACGGAAGTTGTTTACTTCGTGTCGGCAGTTTTTTTATTATGAGGGAACGAGACTTTGGTATCAGATGTTTTCTGCGGGATTTTCCTCTGCAGGACGCAGCACTAGTCGGCTTACTATCTTGTTTGCCTCCTTGTCGTAGTCGACGGTTATCTCGGAACCGGGAACAGCCTGAGCGGAGATGATAAGTTCAGCCAGTTCGTCCTCGAGGTACTTCTGGATGGCGCGTTTCAGGGGGCGTGCGCCGAACTGGCTGTCATAACCCTTTTCGGCGACAAAGTTCTTGGCTTCGTCGGACAGATTGAGTTTGTAGCCGAGGTCTGCAACGCGCTTGTAGAATCCTGCGAGTTCGATGTCGATGATCTTGAAAATAGCCTCACGGTCGAGCGAGTCGAACATTATGATGTCATCGATGCGGTTCAGGAACTCGGGGGCGAATGCCTTGTTGAGAGCCTTCTGGATGATGCCGCGCGAGTAATCCTTGTCGGATGCTCCGGCGGTATTGAAACCTACGCCAGAACCGAAATCCTTGAGTTGACGTGAACCGATGTTCGATGTCATGATGATGATAGTGTTCTTGAAGTCGATTCGGCGTCCGAGACTGTCGGTAAGACGACCTTCGTCCATAACCTGAAGCAACAGGTTGAAGACATCGGGGTGCGCCTTCTCAATTTCGTCCAACAGAACGATAGAGTAGGGGCGACGGCGTACTTTCTCTGTCAGTTGGCCGCCCTCCTCGTATCCGACATAACCCGGAGGAGCGCCGACAAGACGCGACACTGTGAACTTCTCCATGTACTCCGACATGTCGATGCGTATCAGTGTGTCAGCCGAGTCGAACATGTATTCGGCGAGTTTCTTGGCAAGGTGTGTCTTGCCCACACCTGTGGGGCCGAGGAAGAGGAATGTGCCGATTGGCTTGCTTGGATCTTTCAGTCCGATTCGGTTGCGCTGGATTGCCTTGACAACCTTGTCGATAGCCTCGTCCTGACCTATGATGGAACTTTTGATGGCAGGTCCCATCTCGATTAGGCGTTTGCCTTCGGCCATCGCGATACGCTGAACCGGGACGCCGGTCATCATTGCGACAACCTCAGCGACTTTGTCCTCGTCTACAGTGACGCGCTGTTCCTCGAGTTGTTTTTCCCATTCGCTTTTGGCCTTATCGAGTCTGGCGGCGAGGTCATGGGCCTTGTCGCGCCAGGATGCGGCACTTTCGAAATTCTGCGACCGTGCAGCCTCTACTTTTTTCTGATTGGCCTCTTCGATGGCCTCTTCTAGTTTTTCTATTTCCTCGGGGACAACAATATTTGTTATGTGTACACGCGAACCGGCCTCGTCGAGGGCGTCGATGGCTTTATCGGGAAAGTTGCGGTCCGATATATAACGCTCTGTCAGTTTGACACAGGCGTCAAGAGCCCCTTCGGTATAGTTCACGTTGTGGTGGGACTCGTACTGTTCCTTGATGTTGTGCAGAATCTCGAGAGTATCTTCAGGGGATGTAGGCTCGACCATGATTTTCTGGAAACGTCGTTCAAGCGCACCGTCCTTCTCGATATTCTTGCGGTATTCGTCGAGTGTGGTCGCGCCAATGCACTGCACCTCGCCGCGAGCAAGGGCCGGCTTGAGCATGTTGGCGGCGTCCATAGAGCCCTGGGCGTTACCTGCTCCTACTATGGTGTGGATTTCATCGATAAAGAGAATGATATCTGGATTTCGCGAGAGTTCGGTGAGTATGGCCTTTATGCGCTCCTCGAATTCACCACGGTACTTGGTGCCTGCTACAATTGAGGCCATGTCGAGCGATACAACACGCTTGTTGAAGAGTATGCGAGAGACTTTGCGCTGGGTTATGCGCAGGGCAAGGCCTTCTACAATAGCCGACTTGCCGACGCCCGGTTCGCCGATGAGGACTGGGTTGTTTTTCTTTCGGCGGGAAAGAATCTGGGCCAGTCGCTCAATTTCAGTCTCACGTCCGACAACCGGGTCAAGACGTCCTTCAGCGGCGGCACGGGTCATGTCTCGGCTGAATTTGTCGAGCATGGGAGTGTCACCACCGCTTTTGCCTTTGGGAGAGGCTGTTCGCTGTGTACGTTCTGACTGCGAACCGTTGCCTGATGACGAAGGCATGTCTTCGTCTTCCTCGTCACCGGCAAATTCAAGACCACCACGTGGTTCCTGTACGGAACCCATGGCCTCGTGCATAGCCTGATAGGTGATGCCGGCGTTCATGAATGGTTTGATGAAGTCCATTCCCTGGATTTCAGAATTGTGGAATATTGCAAGCATCAGGTGGCTCGACTCGATGGCTTCGCTGTGGTGGATATGTGCCTCGAGTGTGCTGAGTTTGAGGATGCGGTTTGTCAGAGGGCTTACGGAGAGAGGTTTCCCGGAACCGTCAATGTCGTAGAGCGAGTTGTCGAGTTCTCGCTGTAGTTCGTCTAGTTTGTCCTCGCCTACGATTCGGCAAAGCAGGTTATAGCCCGAATCGCGTTCCGACAGCGAGGCCAGAAGCAGGAACTCGGGAGTCAGTTCGTGACGGTTATGCCTCTGGGCCATTACAGTGCTGGCGTTGAGCATGGACGTCACTTCTTTCGAGAATTTATTTTCCATCATATATTTATAGTGTACTTTTTTATTTCTGATAATGTTCGGTCTCATAGGGATGACTGTATCGGTGATGAATACTTTTGCGTCCCGTTGAAGAAACCCGGATTAAGGAAACCTTGGAACTTATATAGCCAAAGGAATTTTCAATGTTTATGGCTGAACATCATTCCTCGGAATATGTTGTTGCAAAAATAATGCCAAAAATATCAATTTGATTCTTCAGGCTTGCGCCAAAGCAAATTTTTTCGCTTTCGCTAATTCAAAGTTAGCGATTATTTCTGAAATTTTTGTACCTTTGTATGATAATTTAGCAACCTGTGGCCCTATTTAATCTTTTTTCAAACTTTGGCCCGGTTTAATCATTTAATTAACATTTCATTACCACATGTTGGAAGAAGACCGCATAGTTAAAATCAATATTGAAAACGAGATGAAATCGGCATACATCGATTATTCGATGTCGGTCATTGTGTCCCGTGCTCTCCCCGATGCCCGAGACGGCCTGAAGCCCGTGCAGCGACGTGTGCTGTTCGGAATGGACGTTATGGGCAATAATAGCGACAAGCCCCATAAGAAGTCGGCAAACTGTGTCGGCGAGGTCATGGGTAAGTATCACCCCCATGGCGACTCGTCAATCTACGGTACAGTAGTCCGTCTGGCTCAGGGCTGGAATATGCGATACTGCCTTGTCGACGGTCACGGTAACTTCGGTTCTGTCGATGGAGCTTCACCTGCCGCCATGCGTTACACTGAGGTGCGCCTTGACAAGATGGGCGAGGAAATGCTTACTGACATCAATGACGATACGGTCGATTTCCAGCCGACATACGATAATGCACGCCGCGAGCCTGTCGTTCTCCCCACACGTTTCCCCAACCTGTTGGTAAACGGCGCTGCCGGTATCGCCGTCGGTATGGCCACAAACATGCCGCCTCACAACCTCAAGGAGTCAATCAATGCTTCTATCGCACTGCTCGAGAATCCCGATATTACCATTGATGAACTCATCAAGCATATTCCGGCTCCTGATTTCCCTACCGGTGGCACTATATATGGTTATAACGGTGTTCTAGACGCGTACCGTACGGGACGCGGTCGAATTATAATCCGTGCCCGTGCCGAGATTGAATCTGAGGCAAACCACGAGTCAATCATCATCAACGAGATACCATATGGCGTCAACAAGGCTGAACTCATTAAATATATAGCCGACCTGGTCAACGAGAAGAAACTAGACGGCATCGCCGACATCAATGACGAGACCGACTTCGAGGGCATGCGCATCGTTATCAAACTCAAGAGCGATGCCAATGCCAACGTTGTCCTCAACAAACTCTACAAGATGACTCAGTTGCAGGCATCGTTCTCTGTCAATAATGTCGCTCTTGTCGGAGGTCGCCCCCGCACTCTCAATCTTAAGGAACTCCTTGAGGCGTTTGTCGCTCACCGTCATGAAATAGTCATTCGGCGTACCAGATTCCGCCTTAACAAGGCGATGGAACGTCTGCACATACTCGAGGGCCTGATCATAGCCTCCCAGCATATTGACGAGGTTATCGCCATCATCCGTTCGTCGGCTAATGTCGACGAGGCCAAGCAGCGGCTCATGGAACGATTCTCGCTGACCGACGCTCAGGTCACTGCTATCGTCGAGATGCGGCTCCGCAACCTTACCGCCCTGGAGCAGACAAAACTCGAAGAAGATCTGGCCAAACTTCAGGAATATGTAGCCGAACTCGAACTTATCCTGAATGACGAGGGTCACTGCCGTCAGGTTATAATCAACGAACTTGCCGAAGTCCGTGACAAATTCGGCGATAGCCGTAGGACTGATATCGACTATACCGCTGGTGACTTCAACGCCGAGGATTTCTATTCCGATGATGACATGATCATCACCATTTCGCATCTCGGATATATCAAGCGTACTCCCCTCAGCGAGTTCCGCACCCAGGGTCGTGGCGGTGTCGGTGCCAAGGGTGCCGACTCGCGCGACAGCGACTTCATAGAGCATATATACCAGGCCTCGATGCATTCAACCATGCTATTCTTCACTCAGAGTGGCCTGGTTTATAAGATGAAGGTATACGAACTCCCCGAGGGTGCAAAGAATTCTAAGGGTCGTGCGCTACAGAATCTTCTCAACATCGAGGCCGGCGATGCGGTCAACGCATATATCTCATGCAAGCAACTCGATGATGTCGAATATGTATCCTCGCATAACCTTGTCTTCGCTACTGCCCGTGGCGTTGTCAAGAAAACCTGTCTGTCCGAATACGCCCGTGTTATGGCTAAGGGCAAGAAGGCAATCGTTCTCCGCGAAGGCGACCGCCTTGTCGGTGTCGAACTCACCGACGGCAACTGCGACATTCTGCTTGCCAATCGTGGGGGCCGTGCTATCCGCTTCAACGAAAGCAAGGTGCGCCAGATGGGGCGTGTCTCGGCAGGTGTCCGTGGCATGACTCTCGATGGCCCGGAAGACCATGTTGTCGGTCTCATATCCATGGAGCCCGGAACGGCTAATACTATCCTTGCCCTCAGTGAGAAAGGAATCGGTAAACGTTCCGAACTGGAATCATATCGCACGACAAACCGTGGCGGTAAGGGTGTCAAGACTATCAACGTCACTGAGAAGACTGGTCCTTTGGTCGCCTTCAAGAGCGTCAACGACGAAGAGGATCTTGTAATCATAAACCGTTCCGGTATAACTCTGCGTATACGTCTTGCGGCAGTTCCTGTGCGCGGACGCGCCACTATGGGTGTCAAGATTATAAACCTCGATAAGCGTGGTGATGACATCGCTTCGGTCTGCGTCGTCCCCACTGATCCCGAGGAAGAAACACAGGAGGTTGCCGCCGAGGCATCGGCCGTACTCCCCGAGGAACTTGATGCTGAGGAATTTGTCGAGGAGGAGATCATCGATGATGAGCCTGCTGACGATGATAATGACAACGAAGAGTAATTTACTATTTGTTTTTCAAAATAAAATATTACCTTTGTGCTAAACTTAAGTGATGTCAGAACGTTAAACTTAAGAACTTGGCCTGAGTCTAATAGACAATACAAATATAACAAAAACATAATCACTCTAAATTTCTCCAATCTCATGAAGAAAATTCTTATTCTTTCGGCTCTCGCAGTGACAGCCTTTGCAGCATCTGCTCAGGAAACTGTTGTCAAGGAGGCTGAAAAAGCCATGAAAAGCGGAAAACCTTATTCCGAGGTTGAGGCAATGATTGCTCCTGCCAAGCAGGATGCCGTTACCGGTAAGCAGGCTCAGACCTACTATATCCCCGGCAAGACTGCTTTCAAACAGTATGATGACATGCTTGGCAAACGTCAGTTTGGCATGTACAAGGAAGATGATCCCAAGACTCCGGAGATTTTCCACACCATGGCAAAAGACCTTCTCGGCGGCTATGACAACTACATGAAAGCCCTCTCGCTCGATACTGTTGTTGATGAAAAAGGCAAGGTAAAAACAAAATATTCCAAGGAGATCCTTTCGACTCTTCAGGGACATTATAACGATTTCAATGTTACAGCAGTTGACTTCTGGAATGCCAAGGATTATGGCAACGCCTACCGTTGCTGGCAGATTTTCCTTGATTTCCCCTCGAAACCCGGACTGAGCAAGAACCAGAAGGTCCCTGCCGACAGTGTTCTGGCTGAGATTATGTACAATCAGGCTCTTGCCGCCTGGCAGAACAATGATCTTCCCTCGGCTCTCGCCGCTTTCCGCAATGCGGACAAGCACGGATACAGCAAGGAACAGCTTTTCACCTACGGTGCCGCTGTAGCCAACGACAGCAAGGATCTTGAGTCGCTGAAGTATTTTGCTTCAAGAGGTAGCGAGCTCTTCCCGCAGAACGACAACTTCGCAAGTCTGCTCATTAATTATTATCTTGGCTCCAAGAAATATGACGAGGCTCTCGAGTATCTCAACGACGCCGTCGCAAAGAATCCCGGCAACGCGCAGTATGTAACCCTTCAGGGTATCATCTATGACAATCAGGGCAAACTTGACGAAGCGATGAAGGCATACGAGAAAGCACTGCAGCTTAACCCCGAAAACCCCATCGCCAACCTCTACTATGGTCTTGGCCTCAATGCAAAAGCCGGTACTCTTGCTGACAGTTACACTGGGTCTAACTTTGACGCATATAAAAAGAGCACGATCAACCCCATGCTTCAGGATGCAGTAAAGTATCTCCGCAAAGCATATGAACTCGACAAGAACATCCGTTCGGAATGCCTTAAGGTTCTTGACCTCGTCTACTATAACCTTGAGGATGCCGAAGGTCAGGAGTGGGTTAAGAATGCCCGACTTGAAGACTGACAGTCATATCTGATTTTACAACATCCATATATGCAACGCCGCCGGTTTATGCCGCCGGCGTTGACTGTTTTACAGCCGGATTGATGTTTGTCACATGTCCGGGGTGTCATTTGGCCTGTTCAGATGTTTTATTTTTCTTGCCGTTTTGACTGATACTTTGTACCTTTGTCACATTAAAGCCACAACTATGTCAAAGACCCAAAAAGAATTCGATGACGCCATAGCACGTTGCCGTGATATTTTTAAGAAAAAACTTTTCGACTACGGAGCATCATGGCGCATACTTCGTCCTCAGTCTGTCACAGACCAGTTATTCATAAAGGCAAAACGTATTCGCACCCTTGAGACAAGCGGTACCTCTGCTGTTGGCGAGGGAATACTCCCCGAATTCATCGCGATTGTAAACTACGCTGTCATCGGGTGCATACAACTTGCACTCGGAGCCTCGGATACAAAAGATATCTCTCCCGAGGAGGCTCTGGCGCTATATGATGCCAAGATTGCCGAGGCACGCTCTTTGATGATTGCAAAAAATACAGACTACGGCGAGGCGTGGCGTGAGATGAGAGTCGCCTCATATACAGACTTCATTCTTACAAAAATCGAGCGTGTCAAGGAGATTGAGGAAAATAACGGCATGACCTTGATTTCCGAAGGTATTGACGCTAACTACTTCGACATGCTCAACTACGCGGTATTCGGCATTATTAAACTCACACCGGTTTGCGAAGAATGAAACCCTCATTCACAATACGTAATCCTAAAGCCACGACCGTGCTGGTTTGGACACTCCGTGTCATGCTTGGCGCGGTCTTTGTCTTTTCAGGCTTTGCGAAGACCGTCGACCCCTGGGGGACGATGTACAAGTTTGGCGAATATTTCTCGGCATGGGGCATGGACATCCCCCGTGAAATTAGCCTGATACTCGGATCTTCGCTTTCTGTTTTTGAACTTGCGCTTGGAGCCATGCTGCTGCTTGGCTGTTTCCGGCGGGTCGCTGCATGGCTTACAGCCGGTTTTATGGCTGCGATGACTCTCCTGACGGTTTATATCTATTTCAAGGACCCTGTGAGCGATTGCGGATGTTTTGGAGACGCGCTTGTCATCAGCAACGGGGCGACTTTATTGAAAAACATCATACTTTGTGTCCCGGCGTTTTTTATTCTGACTTTAAATACGAAGGCTTCGGGACTCGTGAAGATGAAACTTCAGTGGCTCGCGGCGATTGTTGTCATTGCTTATGGAGCCGGATTGGCATTCATTGGCTATTATGTACAGCCATTGATTGATTTCCGTCCCTTCCCGGTCGGCTATAATATTGCTCCTGTCCAGACTCAGCCTGTCGACATGAAGGGAATGAGATTCGTATATGAACGTGACGGCGAGCGACGTGAGTTTGATGCTGATGATATACCCGAGGATGATTCCTGGACTTTTGTTGAGCGTATCGAACCGGAATCTACCACATTGTCCTCTGACTTTGTCATCAATGACGAGGAAGGCGATGACGTTACATCCGATGTAATTCCCGAGCATGGCAAGACCCTGCTGATGCTGATATCCGATCCGCGTGTCGTTGGACTGTCGCGTAGTCATTCGGCCGATAAGTTTGCCGAGGCCATGTCGGACTCAGACGGCAATTTTGCAGTCGTGGTCGCCGCTGATTATCCAGGAGGAAGCGAGGCCTGGAGTGAGAGGGTACATGCTGACAACTATGAGGTATATCAGGCCGAGGACACTGACCTGAAGATGCTTGCACGCGGTGACATAGCCCTCGTGTATATCGTTGACGGAAACATCGCGTGGAAATATAATGCATATCACTTTGCGCCTGACTTTTCTGACCGTTGCGTTGCAAAGCCGGCGCTTCTTGACGAAGTCAGACCCGTTTACGAGGAATATTCGCTTCTGACATGGACACTTTGGACTGTTGCCGTTCTCCTGCTTATTATCGCAGCCGGTCCGATTCTGCGCCTTCTTCGTCCGGGAAAAGCAAAAAAGCCCGCAAAAGAGACTGCCGAAGTAAAGTGATTCGTGATATTTAGCATATTCTTTGATAAATCCTCACTCTCAGAAATAAACGAGATTTCGGTCGTGTTAATACTGACGCCTGGGATAAATATATTTTTGTCCAACTCACAAAAAATCCCTAAATTTGCACTCTAAAATTAATTAACATATTAAATCAAACCAAAATGAGAAAGAATATTGTTGCAGGCAACTGGAAAATGAACACCACTCTGCCCGAGGGTGTAAAACTCGCCAAGGAAGTGAACGACGCACTTACCGACGTTCAGCCCAAGTGCGACGTTATCGTTTGCGTTCCCTTCACACACCTCGCCTCTGTTAACGCTGTGATTACCAATGTTGACAAACTCGGCCTTGGCGCTGAGAATTGTGCTGATCACGCTAAGGGTGCATATACGGGTGAAGTCTCTGCCGCCATGGTTGCTTCGACAGGTGCGAAATATGTAATTCTCGGTCACTCCGAGCGCCGTCAGTATTACTGCGAGACCTCCGAGACTCTCCGCGAGAAAGTCGCTCTTGCTCTGGAGAATGGCCTTAAGCCGATCTTCTGTGTCGGCGAGGTCCTCGAGGAACGTGAGAACGGCAAGGCTTTCGATGTCGTGAAAGAGCAACTCGAAGGCGGTCTTTTCAATCTTTCCGCTGACGACTTCCAGAACATAATCATTGCATACGAGCCTGTATGGGCTATTGGCACAGGCAAGACTGCCACAGCCGATCAGGCACAGGAGATGCATGCCTTCATCCGCAACGTAATTGCTTCTAAGTACGGTAAGGAAATCGCTGACGGCACTTCCATTCTCTACGGTGGTAGTTGCAAGCCCTCGAACGCAAAGGAAATCTTCGCCAAGCCCGACGTTGACGGCGGTCTCATCGGTGGCGCCGCACTCAAGTGCAACGATTTCATGGGTATCGTTACCGCATTCTGATTCTGAATCCGTTTACAACAGGGGCGCTCGCCCTGTGACGGTGTCCCTGTTGTTCCTTTCAAATCCTCCCCTCTCAAATTTATAATACGTTATGCGCGAATTACTCGCAATTGCTCTTATATTTGTCGCTTTCCCGGCCCTTTGTGCTGAAGATCCGGATTCGACTATCGTCTCCCGTATCAATGCTTCGGGAAACATTTCCGTCGAGCAGCCTATCGGTTTGGGCCAGCGTCTCGAATTTGACGAGACGGAACCTTCCGAGTCCGCCGAGAAACCGGGCAACAAGGCCACTTCTGTCGGCTATCGCGTGGAAATTTTCGCAGATAACAATCCGCGTACAGCCAAAAGCCAGGCAATGGCACGTCGACGCAACGTTTCGGCCCGCATGCCCGAACACGCCACTTACATGGTTTTCGAATCGCCTTACTGGCGCGTCAGGGTAGGCGACTTCCGCTCGAGATCTGAAGCCGAGAGTGCTCTTGCCGACATCCGCCGGGCGTTTCCCGCATACAGCCGCGATTTGCGCATAGTCCGTTCACGCATCAAATAAATTACTCAATGTCCGAACGCATCCCTGTTTCCCCCGAAGACATCAGTAAGGTCGAAGCCATCGCCGGGCACTACAAGGCAATCCTCGAACTCTTGGGCGAGGATACCTCCCGCGAAGGGCTTTCGAAGACACCGATGCGCGCCGCGCGTGCCCTGTGGTACATTACATCGGGCTATCGTCAGGACGCGGCCGAGGTAATGAATCAGGCTATCTTCCAGCATGCCGGTTCAAGTATGGTAGTGGTCAGGGACATCGAGTTCTATTCGCTTTGCGAGCATCACATCCTTCCGTTTTTTGGTAAAATATCCGTCGGTTATATTCCCGACGGCAAGATGATAGGTCTTAGCAAACTTGCAAGGCTTGTCAATGTCTTCGCCCAGCGCCTCCAGGTTCAGGAAAGACTCACGGCACAGATATGCGCCTCTATCATGGAGACCCTTCACGCCCGAGGTGCGATAGTTCTCTGTCGCGGTGAGCACCTTTGCATGAAGATGCGGGGTGTCGAGAAAGAGTCTTCGTCTACTACTACGCTCGATTACGCGGGCGACTTCTCCGGTGACCCTTCCCTCCGCGCCGAGTTCTTCAACGCCCTTTCTGCCCTCTGACCTCATAAAGCCCGCCTGACCGCAGGCTTTTGTTATTTTTATTGAACTAATCAATCCCACGTCTTCTTAGTGAGTATATTCTCACACCCTGTCACGATTTCAATAGATTCAGTTTTTATAAAGCCATTCATCCACTAAGTCTTTCAATATAATTTTTTATGTCATCCTTACGTTTCAAGGCCGTTGACGAATCATTCACCCGTCCGGCAGTAAAGGTCGAGTCTCCCGCCGACCGTCCTGAAAAATTTTTTGGCGAGGCAGTATTCAATCGTACGCGCATGTACGAGTATCTTGACGAAGATACATACAATGCGCTGATTTCTGCTATCGAGAACAAACAGCCCATTTCCCGCGGTCTTGCCGACAAGGTTGCTGACGGTATGAAACGCTGGGCTGTTGACAACGGCGCGAGCCACTACACCCACTGGTTCCATCCTCTGACCGACGGCACTGCCGAGAAACACGACTCCTTCATTATGCCCGACGGACGTGGCGGCGTTGTCGAAGAATTCACCGGCAAACTTCTCGTCCAGCAGGAGCCTGACGCATCGTCTTTCCCTAACGGTGGTATCCGAAATACATTCGAGGCCCGTGGTTATTCTGCCTGGGATATTTCCTCTCCTGCCTTTATCATGGGCAAGACTCTTTGCATACCTACGGTTTTCATATCCTATACAGGCGAGTCTCTCGACTACAAGACTCCCCTGCTACGTGCCCTCAACGCAGTCGACGAGGCTGCTGCCGCTGTCGCACGCTATTTCGACCCCGAGGTAAAGCACGTCAAATCCTTCCTCGGCTGGGAGCAGGAGTATTTCCTTGTCGACGAGGCACTGTTCTGTGCCCGTCCTGACCTCGTGATGACAGGCCGCACTCTCCTTGGCCACGAAAGCCCCAAGAACCAGCAGCTCGAGGACCACTATTTCGGCGCCATCCCTTCGCGTGTCGAGGCCTTCATGCTCGACCTCGAGATTGAGTCGCACCGTCTCGGCATTCCCGTAAAGACACGTCACAACGAGGTTGCCCCAAATCAGTTCGAACTTGCTCCTGTTTACGAGGAGACCAATCTGGCCAACGACCACAACTTGCTTGTCATGAAACTCATGGCCGAGGTTGCCCGACGTCACCACTTCCGTGTCCTCCTCCACGAGAAGCCTTTTGCCGGTGTCAACGGCTCCGGAAAGCACAACAACTGGAGTCTCGGCACCGATAAGGGCGTACAGTTGTTTGCCCCCGGCAAGACCGCTAATGACAATCTCCAGTTCATTACATTCTTTGTCAACGTGATGAAGGCCGTCCACACTCATAACGCCCTGCTCAAGGCCTCGATTATGTCGGCAACAAACGCACACCGTCTCGGAGCGAACGAGGCTCCTCCTGCCATTATCTCCATCTTCACCGGAAGCCAGTTGGCCGACGTCCTGCGTAGACTTGCCGAATCGCCCGAAGGTTCCTCCATCGAGAACCTCAACAGGAAGGAAGGTATCTCGGTCGGTCTCTCGCAGATCCCCGAACTCCTTATCGACAATACAGACCGCAACCGTACATCGCCCTTTGCCTTCACCGGCAACCGTTTTGAGTTCCGCGCTCCGGGTTCGAGCGTCAACTGCGCCTCGGCCATGATTGCGCTCAACGCCGCTGTCGCCGACCAGTTGAGACACTTCAAGGAGGCTGTCGACCGCCGCATCGCTGACGGTGTCGAAAAAGAGGTGGCCATTCTTGACGAGGTTCGCAAACTCATCCGTGAGTCCGATGCCATACACTTCGACGGAAACGGCTACAGCGACGAGTGGAAGGCCGAGGCTGCGCGCCGGGGGCTTGACACCGAGGGTTCCGCACCAAGAATCTTCGACGCATACCTCAGCGACTCGTCCGTACGCATGTTCAAGGATACAGGCGTCTTCTCACTCGTCGAACTTCGCGCCCGTAACGAGGTCAAGTGGGAGATGTACACCAAGAAGGTACAGATTGAGGCTCGTGTCCTCGGTGACCTTGTCCTTAGCCACATCATTCCGGTCGCTAAGTCATATCAGTCCATGCTTGTCGACAACCTTATGAAACTCACACAGGTTTTCGGCGCAAAGAAAGCCCGCGAACTGGGAGGCCACGATGTCGAGACCATCGAGCGCATCGGACATCATATCTCCGAGATTCAGGAAGAGGAACACGCCCTTGTCGAGGCCCGCAAGGTGGCCAACCGCATTTCCGACGAGCGTGAGCGTGCAATCGCATACCACGATGACGTCATTCCCCACATGGAGAACATACGCCGTCATGTTGACAAACTCGAACTCATTGTCGATGACAAGATGTGGCCTCTGCCCAAATACCGCGAGCTTCTCTTCATCCGTTGATATAACTTAAGTAACTCGCAAAAATTAGCAGCGAATGAAATTTGAAGGATTTTGGATTGATTTTCGTTCGAGGAAGATGGCTTGTAGTGGTCTACAAGCCTGATGACGAGGACGGAAAGCGGCCAAAAGACAAGAATTTCATCGCTGCCCCAAAGAGCAGTTACTTCATGAATAATATAAACTAATTTTTAAGAGTTACTTACCAACCCTCAAAGTATATTATAGTTTCAGTCCCTTTTTATGGAACAGATCAAACATGAGTGCGGCGTCGCCCTCATCAGGCTCAGAAAGCCTCTTGAATACTATAAGCAGAAATACGGCACATATTCCTGGGCCCTGGACAAACTGTATCTCCTTATGGAGAAACAGCACAATCGCGGCCAGGAAGCCGCCGGTGTCGGCGTCGTCAAACTCAATACTCCTCCCGGCTACGAATACGTTTTCCGCGAGCGTGCCTTGGGTACGGACGCCATATCCCAGATTTTTGCCAACATCGGCTCTCAGCTCACCCCTGAGATTCTTGCTGGCTCAAAGGAGAACATTGAGTCTTTCGCACCTTTCATAGGCCAGATATACATGGGACATCTCCGCTACTCGACCACAGGCCGTAGCGGCATGTCCTATGTCCACCCTTTCCTGCGGCGCAACAACTGGCCTTCGCGAAACCTGATGCTCTGCGGCAACTTCAACCTTACGAACGTCGACGAGATTTTCCAGAGCATTGTCTCCCAGGGCCAGCATCCGCGCCTTTATAGCGACACCAACATGCTCCTCGAGCAGGTCGGCTACGCCATCGACAAGGAGGACCACCGACTGTTCCGCGAGTTCCGCTCGCGCCTCACCGAACCTGCCCTCAGCGAGGCCATCGAGGACAACTTCGACATGAGTCGTGTGCTTCGTCAGGTCGCCCCGTCGTGGGATGGCGGTTATGTCATCTGTGGTGCCACCGGCGCCGGCGAGATGTTTGCCTTGCGCGATCCTTCGGGCATCCGTCCGGCGTTCTACTACTGTGACGACGAGGTCATAGTTCTCGCATCCGAGCGCCCCGTAATCCAGACAGCCATGAACGTTCCTCTCGAGAAGGTCGTCGAACTCGAGCCTGGGCAGGCCCTTATCGTCGGCAAGCACGGACAGTTCTCCCTCAGGAATATCCTCGACAAGGCCGCCAATCAGCGTTGCTCCTTCGAGCGCATCTATTTCTCGCGCGGAAGCGATGCCGACATCTATCGCGAGCGCAAACTTCTTGGCCGCCTGCTGGCACGTCCGCTGTGTGACATGCTCGGCGGCAACCTCGACGATACTGTCTTTTCGTTCATCCCGAACACAGCCGAAGTTGCGTTTCTCGGCATGACCGAGGCTCTCAACGACATCCTCGAGAAACAGAAGGCCGACGAGATTCACGACCTCTGCCTCGTCGAGGGTAAGGCCGAGAAAGACAAGGTTCGCAAAATCCTTGAGCGTCGCATCCGTAACGAGAAACTCGTCCACAAGGACATCAAACTCCGCACCTTCATCGCCGAAGGCTCCTCGCGCGAGGATCTTGCCGCCCATGTCTACGACGTCACATATGGCGTCGTCCGCAAGGACCGCGACACCGTCGTTGTCATCGATGACTCTATCGTTCGTGGCACAACCCTCAAGCAGTCCATCCTTGCCATGCTCGACCGTCTCAATCCCAGCCGTATCATCGTGGTGTCCTCATCTCCACAGGTCCGTTATCCCGACTGCTACGGCATCGACATGAGCCGTATGGCCGAGTTCTGCGCATTCCGCGCCGCCATCCAGATCTTCAGGGACGAGGGTAGGGAGGCCGAACTCGAAGCCATATATAACGACACCCTAGAGGAACTTAAGAAACCCGCCGAGAAGCAGGTCAACATGGTCAAGCGTGTCTACGAGCCCTTCACCGACGAACAGATATCCCGCAAGATAGCCGAAATGCTCACCCCCAAGGGAATGCGTGCCGAAGTCAGCCTCCTTTACCAGAGCGTCGAGGACCAGCACCGGGCCGTCCCCGACCATCCCGGCGACTGGTACTTCTCCGGCAACTATCCCACCCCCGGTGGCGTCCGCCTCGTCAACCAGGCCTTCGTCAACTACTATGAAGGCAACCCCGCCAAACGCTAATTCCCACATCCCAAATACAACCGGCCCCGGACAAGCACTCTCGCCTGTCCGGGGCTGATTACATAATTTCCCCCGAATTTATATTCACCACTTGCCGAATTTCAAACTCACAAGGATATCCAAGTCAAAGAGTAAACAAAATTGAAAAAATAATTTAAAAAAAGTATTTTATTGTTTTGATATAAACGATTTTATTATTAGTTTTGCAACGCATATCGCCAGCAGAGGCCCGATAGGGGCTTAAGGGGCGGGTGCAGACATAATTTGAAGTGCGTTTACTTAACGCTCTTTCTTGACTTTCTGAAATCTCGCAAGTTTCATTCTCGGTCAAGAATGCAGCAGCAAAGTAGATGTCTTGGAATATGTAATTTTTGACAGCGGTACACGAATCTGAGAGGATAAAAGTGTACTACCGTCTGTTTTACATATTTGCGTGAGGCCTCTGCGTGTTGCTCGTTCAACCGAGAAGGGCAATGCGAGAGCCTCAGAAAGTGGGACGAGTAACAAAGTACAGACTCTCACGCATTCTTTTTTTAAACCAATCAGCCCAATCCGGTGAGTCTATAGGGCAGATGGTTCTATCATGAAACAAAACAAAGACGAAGAACTCCAGAACAGACGTCAGTTCTTCAAAAAAGCCTCACAAAAAATTATTCCTATTATCGGGGCTGTAGTTTTGTCAACTCCAATAATTTCAGCAACCACGTCGGCAAGTAGTTATTGCACTTACGGTACGTGTTTTGGGGCATGTGTTAGTTCTTGCAAAGAGAGTTGCTCAACAATTTGTACTGGAGGGTGTGATTCTGGCTGTACAGGTTCTTGTAAAGACTCTTGTTTATATAATTGTTCTGGGAATTGTACAGGTTCATGTAGTGGTTCAAGTACAGGAAGTAATACGGGAGGAAATAGTGGTTCAAGTAGATCAAGTGGTTCGAGTTGCCGCGACTGTAGTGGAGGTTGTAAGGATTCCTGTACTGGCGGTTGCAAGCAATCTTGTAAAGGTGGGTGCAAGGAACTATGTACTACAACGTGTAAAGGTTCTTGCGATAGTTCGTGCAAAGGTGATTGCAATCAGGCTTGTAAGGGGACTTGTTATAAAGGGTGTACAGGATCTTGTGATACTGGTTGTAAGGGCAGTTGTACAAATGGGTGCTCATCTTGTTCCGGAACATGTATTGGCGGATGTTGGGGTTCATGCATGGGCTCATGCGCCGGCATGATGTTTATGTATTAATGTATGCGTCCATGTATTTAAAGAATTGAGATTCATATTAATGATTAAAGCACAACAACAGCAATGGCAAAATGGTGTTGCTAAAAGTATCACCTTTATTGTCACAAAAGATTGCCAACTTGCTTGCAAATATTGCTATCTTGTTGGTAAAAATGAGAAAGAGAGAATGCCTTTCACCATCGCAAAAAAGGCGATTGATTACATTCTATCTCGAGAGGAAGAATTCTCTGAGGAAAGTGTAGTATTTGATTTTATCGGAGGTGAACCATTCTTGGAAATTGAATTAATTGATAAAATATGTGATTATATAAAAACAGAACTTTATTGTCTCAATCATCATTGGTTTGATTCTTATAGATTCTCTTTTTCTACAAATGGCATAAATTATGACAATCCCAAAGTTCAGGATTTTATTAATAAAAATCTGACACATCTAAGTATTGGTATCACTATTGATGGAACAAAAAGGAAACATGATTTAAATAGAATCTGGAAAAAGAAAAATATAACAGACCCGGATGTTGGGTCTTATGATCAAGTAGTAAAAAATATTCCACTTTGGTTATCTCAATTCCCGAATGGAGCGACTAAAGTTACTATTAGCAGTGCTGATATACCGTATATTAAGGAAAGTGTTCTTCATTTATTTTCATTAGGCATCCATGAAGTTAATATAAATTGTGTGTTTGAGGATGTCTGGGTTGATAAGGATGACTTATTGTTCGAAAATCAGTTAATAGATTTAGCAGATGTAATTATTGATCAGGGGCTTTATGAAAATAACAACTGCTCTTTCTTTTCTGAGAATATTGGGAAACCTCTTGATTTAAGTCTAGATAATCACAATTGGTGCGGTGCAGGGAAAATGTTATCAATAGATGCCGCCGGTAACTTTTATCCTTGTACACGGTTTGCCGGATATTCTTTGCGCGATAAGAAACCTATAATTATAGGTAATGTCAATGATGGCATCGACAAGAACAAACTTAGGCCATTTTTGACATTGGACCGTACTACACAGAGCCCGCAAAAATGCTTGGATTGCGAGGTCGCAAGCGGTTGCGCTTGGTGCCAGGGGGAGAATTACGATGCAGCGGAGACACCGACCATTTATCAGCGTGCCACTGCTATTTGCAAGATGCACAAAGCCCGTGTCCGTGCTAACAATTATTATTGGAACAAACTCTTTCAGAAACTTGAAAACGAAGGCAAGAAAGACCAGTTTGAAGCCATTAAAAACAAATCGACCCAAGTCTCTTGTTGATTATGCTTAAATATCTCATTGTACAACTGGACGATACTTCCGTATCATTCTGTCATTATCCCAATTCTCGGAAAGAGAAACATCTGATTGCGTCATCTGACCTCGAAAAGGCCGTCTTGTGGGCGATGAAAGAAAACCTTACTATACAGTATCTGTATCCCGATTATATTTTGCCTTATGAATATAGACAAATTATTAACCGGACATTTCATGCCGACATTGTTTCAGACAAAAGTGATGATTCCAAATTGTCGGAAAATGCTGATGTTGTGGTTTTCGAATCTTGGAATGATTTGAACCATTATGATTTAAATGATGAAAAAGCCTACGTGATTCGAACAACTCTAACAGATTTTTTGACTAATCGTGATTTGCTCGATGTCGTACTGCCGAGATTTAATAGGTTGAATGTGGTTATTACAGATGTCGAAAGATTTAACAAGGAATCCAAATACTCTGAATTTCTGGATAAGATTTCATCATCTCTTGTCAAAGAATACAAGAACGGCCATAACGTTCAACTCAACCTTCTGACAGACCGCATCCTGCTTGATGAAATGAATAACTGCAATGCCGGCGTTGAGAGCATAGCCTTGGCACCTGATGGCAAATTCTATGTATGTCCGGCATTCTATCTTGATGGCAAAGAAGGATTTTCAGTCGGTGACATTGAGTCCGGACTTGACATTAAGAATCCTCAACTCTATCGTCTAGACCATGCGCCTATTTGCCGGAACTGTGATGCATGGCAATGCCGCCGCTGCGTCTGGCTTAACCGCCGACTCACTCTTGAAGTCAATACTCCTGGTCGGGAACAATGCGTTATGGCTCACATCGAACGAAATGCCTCGCGAAAATTGCTGAGTGAAATACGAAAGAGAGGTTTATTCATAACCGAAAAAGATATTCCAGAAATTGACTATCTTGATCCATTCGAAATAATAAACAAACATTAATAAAATTATATGAAAAAAGAAGTAGGACGCGTTACCGAAAAGGAACGCAATGAAATCCAAACACTGTTTGAACGTCGTAACGGTCTGTCGGAACTTGCAAAGATTCTGTCGGCTGAAAATACTGAATTATACGAACGTATGGTTAAGGACATGGGCGAAACCTCCACAAAATTTCAGAACTGGTGGGATTCAATGAGTGCAAAATACAATTGGGAATCTGTTCCCGATGGTCACTGGGAAATTGATTTCCAAAATTGTGTAATCTATCTTGTTATTGAAGATTAATTTTTCTCATAACATGATTTCCAGAAGACAGTTTTTTGCAAAGACAAAGTATCTTGTACTTCCATTTATTATAGGTAGTATACCGGTAAAATTGTTCGCAAGAGAATTGGTTTCCACTTCTTGTAGGAATAATTGTCATAGTGATTGCCAGAATTCGTGTACTGATACCTGTAATGTTTCGTGCCTCTCAGATTGCGCTAAATCGTGTGGTTCACAATGCAGTTATCGCTGCATTGGTAGTTGCAATGTCTCATGCCAAGGTACATGCCAGGGACTTTGTGCTGTGGCATGTACCAATGCATGCTTGGCTTCATGCACACATATTTCAAAATAAGATGTTATGAAATTCATATTCATTGCAGTTTGCTTCATCTTTTTACCAATACTTTCATTTGCGAAAAGTGTCTTGGATTACAGAGAAAATATTCCTGTGTATTCCCTAAACCATGAATTTAGGGACACGATTGACTTTCGGGGAAGAATGTCGCAAAACGATCGGAAATTTATTATTTACTGTGCAAATTGGTGTAAACCAAGTTATAAGGAATTAAATATATTATATTCCCAAGGTATAATTGATAAATTAAAAGAACAAAAATTCCATTTGATAGTCGTTGCTGACAAAAGTCCATGCTTAAATTTAAATCACTTTTTAATTGAAGGTGATTGGAAAGAAACTTTCATGCAAGATTTCGAAATTTATTACGATATCGATGGTTCTTTTTTAAATAAAATTTCAAGCCAGCAGGTTTTTCCTTATTGTATGATTATGAATAAATCAGAGATATTGATTGAATCAATCGGATTAAAGGAAGATTATTCATTCATAATTGATTGTATTTCAAACTTATAGGCAAAATATAAGGAAAGAATTTGTATGAGATGTAATGGGACTGGTAGAGTGAAACCAAATATAAGAAGTGACAACCCTGACTGGTGCGTTGGTATTTGCCCTTCATGTGGAGGCCATGGAAAAATTATAAAAAATAAACAAATTGTAAGATTATGATTATATGCATGATTGGCGCAACAGAAATTATTCTGATTTGCGCGGTAGTCCTCCTGATATTCGGAGGCAAGAAAATTCCCGAACTGATGAAAGGTATGGGCAAAGGCGTGAAAAGTTTCAAGGAAGGCATGAACGAGCCGACTGAGGCTGAAATGAACCGTCGCGTTGAGGAAGAGATTCAACGTCGAGCCGATGAAAAGCAGAAAGAGATTGTTGCTGAACAATCAGAAGAGACTAAACAGTGAGCGATTCTGAAACTACAACAGGATTATTGACTTTCGGAGGACATCTTGACGTCTTGCGCAAGATGCTCTTCCGGATTCTGTGCGTTGTGATTCTTCTGGCATGCGTCATCTTCTGTTTCAAGACCGAGACTTTCCAGATTCTGCTTGCTCCGAAGAATTATGATTTCTGTACTTTTTGTTATATAGAATCGTTCCTTCAGAACTTCGGTTGGGACTTCCACTTTGAAGAATATCATGTTCCTCTGATCAGCACTGAACTGTCATCGCAATTCATGACACACATAACCGTGTCATGTATTCTGGCTGTGCTTCTTGCCTCACCCTATATTCTCTTTGAACTCTTCCGCTTCACATCTCCGGCTCTGTACGAGCGTGAAAAGAAATATTCTTATCTGGTGGCAGGTATAATATATTTCCTGTTTATTCTCGGCCTCCTGATGAGTTATTTTATTCTTTTCCCGATTTCGTTTCAGTTCCTTGCGACTTATCAGGTAGACAAGGACATAGCAAGTACCATCACACTCGATTCGTACATTTCGACATTTACGACCCTGACTTTTATGATGGGTGTAGTGTTTCAGTTACCCGTATTTGCGTTCATTTTCGGAAAGATGGGGCTGATAGATGACTATATATTAAGGAAATACAGGCCGTATGCCTTCGTGATAATAATGATTATCGCGGCAATCATCACACCGCCCGATATCTTTACACTCATTATGGTGACAATCCCAATCTATGGTCTTTATGAACTCAGCATACTTGTTCTAAAGCGATGGGGCAAGGCGTCAGATGAAGATGGGATGGGAGAAGAACTTGAGACTGACGAACAATAAATTAACAACGGTTGCGCTAACATTAACCCAACCGTTGTTTTTAAGTGGTAGTAATAAACTTATTATTTGAGGATGACTTTGGAGGTTTTGGTGCCTTGGCGGCGGATGTAGAGGCCGTTGGTGGGGTTGTTGACTTTGACGCCCTGGAGGTTGAAGTACTCGACAGGCGCTGTCGCGTCATCACGGCTGATGTCTTTCACGGCTGACAGGCCGAATTTTCCTGCTTTCACGGTTGCGGCATTCATTATCTGACCCGTTGTCTTGTCCGTAAGATATACGATGCCGTTCAGGTTTCCGGCCTTGACACCGTCGGGGACTGTCATTGTGTATGTGTACGGATTCTCGCGGTTGGCCGAAATTGAGGCCGGAATCAGACCGTCAATGCCGTTGAATGATTCAAGTTTGCGTGCAACGTCGTTGAACACAACGTTCTGGGGACCGCCGGGATTATTCCATTGGCCATATTGCGAGCCTTTCCCGGTGTAGGCATTGTTCTGCACATACGGACCGACATTATCCTCGGTCAGACCGAACGACAGGACGTAGTTGTGATTCGTCAAATCTATGCAGGACATGGTCTTGCCCTCAAAAACGACCGAAGACTTGCTGTCATCTGTGAAATTGCACTTGAGGCTTACCGAAAGGGGTGTCTTCTGTTCACGCAACTCGTTGTACAATGCTTCGATAGAAGCCACGGGGAAGGGATAGGTAGATATCGAGCGGTTTATTGTCGAACTGGGATAACCATTTGCGTTGAAACGGTTTTCGACAGCGGCGTATGAGTCTGACTGCATCTCATCGCCCATGTGTATGCATACCGGGATGAGAGTTCCGTCAGTGTAATGCTCGTGTATGTACTCCATTGTGATATATCCGACAGGGCAGTACTGGCACCATGTTCCGGTGAATTCCTCCATCACTACGTTCGGCTTAACACCGGCTCCCTGGGGCATCGCCTTGACTGTCACCTCTGCCTGACTAGTATTTGAAGCCGATACGCCGTTGATTTTTGACAGTTTAAGAGAAATCTTGTATTCACCGGCGGCGGGAACCTTGACGCCCGACAGTGAGCATTCGCCCACCTGCAGGCTGTTGACGGCCTCACGGAATGTCGCTTTGGCGGACTGGGGCGTCCCACCATTGACACTGTATTCTACATCGATTGACTGCAAGGGTTTCTGGCTGAGGTTCATCACTGCAAGTGATATCGGGAAATCTGTCTGTGCCTCGACAAACTCCGGAGCGGAGGCCCCCTCGAACGAAGCCTTGTTCTGTGGGAAGTTATTGCCTTGCAGCGTGGCGCTTACGCAGACATATCCATATTGCGAGGTCACGTTTTTCCATCGGAAATTGGAACTTTCCGAGGCGCTGGTACTTGTCCATCCGCCGACATCTGTTGAATGGTAGACATTGTCCACGACTATAGGCAGGTCGGCAGAATTGACAACGATGCTGTAACAGCCTACATACAGGTCTTTTCCGGCCTCGATGGTGTAAGGTTCCGTCAGTTCGGCTGTGTAATGGCCGAAGCGCTCAGTCCCGACAGGCACGGTCTGTGTGTAGAATGCGGTTTTGTGGTCGCCTTCCGACAGGAAGATGGTAACTTCCTTGATATCATTGAGTCCGGTGTTCTTGTTTACGCCGGTCCAGAAACTGATATGTGTAATCTTGTTGCCGGCGAACTCAGTGGTGACCTCGGGGGGCATTTCGAACGCCATGGCGACCTTGTGGCCTTTCAGGGCGCCCATGGTCAGTGCCTGATAAGGGTCTGCGGCCAGGTTGTAGTCGAAAGTGTTGTCATTTGAGGCTGTAGCAGGCTTATAGGTACGGAGGTCTGTAGGGAACTCGAAAGTCTGGATTTGGTCGTCGCTTGTCAGCCTTGAATATAACTTAGGGTTAGGATTGGCTATGGCCGAGGCGCTAATGGCCACGAGACCAATCAGGTTGAGTAAATGTTTAATCATATAAAATGTGTTTTGGGATGAATAATAATCGATTGTTTGGATTGTACAGTGGGACTATATCCGCAAATGTATACACATTATATGATATATCCAAATTATCTCAGTCTAAATGTTACGAATTTTATTCATGAATCGTCATTTTGTGAGTTTGATTTGCGGATTGGTTTTGATGGAATTGGGAAATGTGGCAATGCGATGTGCAATTTGTAAACTTTAGGCCGTTGCATAAAAAGTGCCGCAATCTTTCGACTGCGGCACAGAGGGACAACTATGTGTTATGCTGTTGTTTGGGCTTGGCCTGCCGGCTTTAGAATCCGGCGGCCAGGCAGACATCGGTCAGCCATATCCATAGCGGGCAGAAGCCGATGAAAAGTATCACGGACAGGGTTAGCGACGAGGTGCCATTGGCTACATATATGCCATATTCGTCGGCAATGATGATACCGGAGAATGCCGGGGGAAGAGCGCAGGCTACGACAAGCATTTTCAGGTTCAGAGGATCCATGTGGAATATCAGGCCCAGGAAGAGGACGAAGGCAGGCATGATGATCATCTTCATAATGGAGCCGAGGATAACCTGCCAGTTGATCTCAATCTTGATGGCCGACAGTGTGATACCTGCCGAGAATACTGCCATCGAGGCATTTGCTTTTGCGATAAGGTCGAACGAGGGACTAAGTTCGGCCGGCCATTTCAGACCGCAGACAACCAGGATGACGGCAAGGATAGGTGCCCATGCGACAGGCTGCATCAGAGCGTGGATCACAGGTTTCCAGGCTGATTCTTTCTTGGTTGAGCCAGGATTCTGTTTCTCGAGTGATGCGTTCATCAGCGAGAGACCTACGGGAATGCCGATTGCGTTGACCACGATGCCGACGATGGCCACTACCAGCGCGACTGACGGTGTTGTGCCGAAGATAGGCTCCAGTACGGCAAAGCCGAGGAAGCCGATGGTGGGAGAACCGGAAATCAGGGCCGAAACGGCGGCATCAGCTCCGGTATTCTTCTTGAACATGCGGAATACGAAATATACCAGCATGAAACAGACCATGATGCCGACTGTCGAGATTATGGTGAGTTTGAGATCGTGGTACAGATCCTCGCGTGTTGCCGATACAATTGAGATAAAGAGTGCGGCGGGCAGGGCGTAGTCAAGCACAACCTTGTTGAATTTCTTGGCGTCGTCACCCGTGAACACGTTCTTCTTGCCTGAAATGTAACCTGCCAGCATGACTACGATGATAGGCACAATGGCGTACAATAGTATGTGTTCCATATAAACTAGGTGTGGGGTTAGTATAAATAAATGTTATTACGTGTAGGATTTCCGGATGCCCGGACTGCTGGAACTTGTTTTAATACAGCCCGGCGGCGTATTGCCGCCGGGGGTGTCCGGAAGGGATGGTAGGAAAGGGTATCAGACTGTTATTTTCTGCAGGGGGGCAGGATTGAGGTAGCCTATGTGGCCTGATTCCTTACCTGCGTCAGCGGCAAGCTGTACGTCGATCAGACATGGTTCTTTCGAGGCAATGGCCTCGGTGAAGGCCGTGCTCAGTTCCTGTGGCGTGGTGACATAATATGTCTTCGCGCCGAAGGCCTCGCCGAGTTTGTCGTAGCGGGCGTGGATGTCGAGGGTTGTCGGAGCGGGATCATCGGTCTTGTCCATGGGAACGCCGACGCCGTTATAGATACCGCCGTTGTTGAAGATGACCACGGTTACGGGAAGTTTGAAGCGGCAGATGGTCGAGAAGTCCATGCCCGAGAAGCCGAATGCCGAGTCGCCTTCGATTGCGACCACGCGCTGGCCTGTGGCGACGGCGGCGCCGATTGCCGAGCCCATGCCCATGCCCATGATGGCCCATGTGGCACAGTCAACGCGGTGACGCGGCACGAACTGGTCGATGCAGTTGCGGGTATCGTCGAGCGTATTGGCGCCCTCGTTGATGAGAATGATGTCGGTGTTGGCCTCGAGTATAGGCTTGATGGCCCCAAGTGCGGTGAAGTGGTTCATTGGCATCACGCCGGCATTCTCTTTGAGACGTTCGGCGAACTTGGCGTTCTTTGCCTTGGTCTCGGCCTGCAGCGATGGAACCCATGTGGGGTCGAAGTCGGTCTTGCGTGTGGCCAGTTCGGCGAGAAGCGCGTCAAGCGACAGTCCCAGGTCACCTACGACGGGACCTGCCACGGGACGGTTCACGTCCATTTCCTGCGGGTCGACATCAATCTGGACGATCTTGCCGGCAGGATTCCATTTCTTGCCTCTGCCGAAGGAGAAGAACCAGTTCATGCGAGCGCCAAGCATGATTATGACGTCAGCCTGCTCCATGATGGTCGAACGGCACGAGATTGCGCTCAGCGCGCCGTTGTCGGGCAGAAGGCCCTTGGCCATTGCGGTGGGCAGATACGGGATGTTGTATTTCTCGGAGAGTTCCTTTATCTGGCCTTCGACGCGGGCGTATGCGGCACCTTTGCCCATGATGATGGCGGCCTTCTTCGCCGAGGCGATGATGTCGGCTGCGCGTTTCACTGATTCGGCGTTGGGCGCGTACTTCGCTGCCGGGTCGACCGGGCTGTAGAACAGTTTGTCGGCTTCGTCGGCATCCATTATCTCACCCAGGGCGGGGGTGGTCATGTCGATGTACACGCCGCCTGGACGGCCGCTGATAGCGGCGCGGTATGCGCGTGCCACTGCCTCGGGAATATCCTTGGCATGCGAGCAGCGGAAAGCGGCCTTTACCAGAGGCTTGGCGGTATTATACTGGTCGAGTTCCTCGTAGGTTCCCATCGACATGTCCACCATTGTCGGGTCGCTGGCGCCGGATATCTGAATCATCGGGTAGCAGTTTACCGTGGCGTTGGCGGTAGCGGTGAGTCCGTTCAGGAAGCCCAGCGACGATACGGTCATCAGCACGCCGGGGGTGCCTGTCAGATAGCCGTGGGTGGCGGCGGCCATGCCTGCCTGCTGTTCGTGGCGGAAACCTACGAAACGTATTCCCTCGCCCTGAACCATATATGCGGCCTCGGTGATGGGTATACCCACGAGACCATAGACATCGGTGATGCCTATTTGCTTGAGTGCGCGTGCCAGAATGTACATGCCGGTCACCTGATTGGGAAATTCAGGCGCTTGCTTGGGCGGACATCCCGGAGCGGGTGTTGTTGTTGAGATAGCCATGATGTAATTGAATTTTAGCCTGTGGCCCCGGAGCACCTGGGCTCCGGGGTTAAGGCGGTGTTTTATGTCAGTTTGTTTGTTCGGTGTTTATTTTGCTGCGCTTGCGGTCTTGGGCATAGGGGCGGTAGTGCCGTTGGCCTTGAAGGACTCAATCTGGTCGGCAGTGTAGCCCAGTTCGGTGAGCACTTCGGTTGTGTTGCCGCCGAGTGTAGGGCACGGACCGTATGTAGGCTGGAAGTTCGACATGGTGAAGGGAACGCCCACGGTGACGAATTCGCCGATCTTGCCTCCCTGGTTAATTTTTACCAGAGTGTTGCCGTCGTAGAGGCTTTCGTCTGTCATCATCTCCTTGGTCGAGAGCACGGGTGCCACGGGAACACCGGCGGGCGAGAGAAGATTGGTGACTTCGTATTTGGTCTTGTCGGCACAGAAGGTTGCGATACGGGCGATGACTTCCTCTTTGTGACGGTCGCGTGCGTCGGCGGTGTTGAAGTCTGGATTGGTCAGCCAGTCCTCGAAGCCCAGGGCCTTGCAGGCCTTCTCGAAGTCCTTTGCGCCACGCTGGAGAATTACGTAGACGTAGTTGTTGGCATTGAGTTCGGAGTCGAGGCCGCCGGCTGGTTTACATTTGTATGTCCATCCGAGAACGCCCGAACCCTCGGTGTTGCCTGAACGGGGCACGCAGTCGCCGAATTTGCCGTTGGGATACTGCGGGAACTGGGTCAGGTAACCGATGCGGTCGAGGGTCAGCTGGTCGCGTGTCTTGATACGGCAGAGGTTGAGGCATGCATTGTGCATCGACTGGTAGACGTAGCAGCCTTCGCCGGTCTTTTCACGCTGTGCCAGAGCGGCGAGAAGGCCGATGGTAAGGTGCATGCCGGTGTTCGAGTCGCCGAGTGCCGCGCCGGACTGTGTAGGAATATTGTCGGGACCGCTGTACCAGCCTGTTGTCGAGGCTGCGGCTGCTGTTACCTGGGCTACCGGCTCGTAGGCCTTCAGGTCCTTGTATTTCGAGGACTCGGGGAAACCCTTGATGGTGCCATAAATGCAGCGCGGATTGAGCTGGTGTACGGCTTCCCAACTGAAACCGAGTTTGTCCATTGCTCCGGGGTGGAGGTTCTCAACGAAGATGTCACATCCCTTGATGAGTTTTGTCAGAATCTCCTTGCCGTCGGGGGTCGCTGCGTCAAGTGCGAGGGATTTCTTGTCCGAGTTCAGCTGAAGGAAATAATATGAAGGTTCGTCGGGAAGGAACTGGAGTTCTTTGCGGGTTGCGTCACCTACGCCGGGACGCTCGATTTTGATTACTTCTGCACCGAGCCAGGCCAGAAGTTGTGTACATGAGGGACCTGACTGGACGGATGTGAAGTCTACTACTTTGATTCCTTGAAGAGGTGCGGTGTTCATAGTCATTAAAAATTAAAAAGATGAGATATAATAAGTTAGTTTTGAATTTCAATTCTCAATATATTAAACACCTCACATCCAAAAATGTTCTGCCCCAGTCCCCATTCATAGAATCATGGTGTGACGGCGGGGCGCCGCCACTCAACCGTCCTTCTCCACCCCGATGGTAACGGCGGCAAGATGCCGACATTCCCAACTCCCTTCATAAGGCAAGCCATGAAGCCCATGATGCCATGATAATTTTTTGGAGATAGTTGGACCGGGGTTTTGCGGTCTCGCTTAATTATCGTACTTTTGCAGATACGATTGCGGGCTGTGCCCACACTGCGCTTGTCCCGGACTATCGGTACTTGGTTCAGTCAATCAATGAATTATACATCTATAACACAATATTATCACAATGGAAATTATTGGTAAAATCACACACGCTTTTCCCGAAGTGAGCGGCGTATCGAAAGCCGGCAACAACTGGAAAAAACGCGAATATGTCCTCGAGACAGTCGAAACATATCCAAAACGCGTATTCTTTGATTTCTTCGGCGACCGTGCCGATCAGTTCCCCCTGTCGGTCGGCCAGATGATCAAACTGAGTTTCGACATCGAGAGCCGCGAGTTCAATGGCCGCTGGTACACCAGCATCCGCGGCTGGAAAGCCGAACCCGCCGACAATGCCGCTCAGCCTGCCGCACAGCCTTATCAGGCTCCTGCCGCCGCGGCTCCCGCTCCCGGCGCATTCCCCCCTCCTCCAATGTCAGCCGAACCCGCCGACGACCTCCCCTTCTGATAACCCACGTCAACAGCACAAATACGAAGCGGCCCGACTCACTGCGAGTCAGGCCGCTTCACTTTTTGTTTCCCCCGGTAACTTTAATATCTAAAAAGAAAGACTTTATGCAACGAAAGCCATACCGGCAAGCAAAGACAAGAGTGCAAACGTAAGTACCGAAAAGAGGACCAACGAAAGGAATTTAGATTTATTCATGTTGATTTTTGATGTTCCTAAATCCTCTTCAGAACTAATAAAATTATACAAAAAAGGTGTGAGGATTATATTTGCTTTATCTCGTTCTTAGGTCTTGGCGTACCTATGCAGTAGATAAAACAATAGCCCCACACCAATATTGCTATATAATCTGCCAATCATAGCAGGATATAAGCAATTGGTGTAGATGCTATTGCCTGTCATCTTCACTGCAATATAAACCGCCAAGTTTAAGAACGGAAGATAATATCAATAACACCTTAATAAAATATAGATTCAGGACGCCATCTCTATGGCATGCCTTTAATTAAATGCAAAGTTAAGAAATAATTGTTGTTTGAGATGGTTTTTTAGGAGCTGTTTTTCGGGGTGTATTCAATTTAAGTATGGGGGGCGGTGATGCAGACGGTGGTGAGGGAGGAGGGGTCGAGGTGGGTGGCGGCTAAGTGGCGGAGGCGCTCGGGGGTAAGGTCGCGGATGGTCTCGAACTGGCGGGTGAAGTAGCCGTCGGGGATGCCGACCATGAGGTTGGTCTCGTAATAGTCGATGATGGAGAAGGGCGAGTCGAGGCGGGAGGCGAGACCGGAGGTGATGTCGGCCCGCACGCGCCGGAGTTCATCCTCGGACATGAGGGTCTTGCCGAGCAGGCGGAGTTCGTTGCGGATCTCGTCGATGACACGGTCGGTGTAGGCGTTGTCGCACTGGGCGCTGATCTGTACCGAGGCACCTTCCTGCGAGCCCATAAGGGCGGCGTTGATGCCGTAGGTCAGGCCCTTCTCCTCGCGGATGTTGGTCATCAGGCGCGAACCGAAGTAACCGCCGAGTGCGACAACAGTGTGGCGGAGTTCGTCGTAGTCGGGATGGGAGCGGGGAATGGCCGGCATGCCGCAAGCCACGGCAGCCTGTTCGGCAGCGGTCTCCGAGCAGATGCGGATGTCCGTACGGGCATCCGGAACGTAAGGGACAACCGGCGCGACCTGGGAGACATCGGACGGCTGAAGACGCAGGGCGAGTTCCTCAATCGCCTTCAAAATGTCCTCGCTGAGGCGTCCAGCCGCGAAAATGTTAACCGGCGTGCGACGTGCCTGCGAGTGGGCGAAGCGGACCTCGTCGACTGTTACCCTCTCGATATCCTCAGGCGAAGACGGTCCCTGATAGGGGTGGCTTGCGCCGCAGAGGTTGCTGCTGAGGGCTGTTGCGGCCAGGAACTTTGGCTTTGACAGGTCGAGGCGGCGTGACATAGCGGCCTTCTGCCGCGCCGCCTCAAAAGCCTTCGCTGGAATGGACGGGTAGGTCAGCATGTCGGCAAGCAGCGGCACCAGCGACAGGGTCGTGTCGTTGGGCGAGATAACGGACAGGCCGCTGAAATGCGTCGAACTCAAGGGACGCAGGAACGCCCCGGCGAAGTCCACGGCCTCGGCGATTTCGGCACCGGACAGGGTTGGGGTCCCTTCGGTCATAAGTGCCGGCATCAGGGCAGATGCGGGCCGCACGTCGGTAGCCGAGGTGCCGCGCGAGAAATAGACCGAGATGCGGTTGGCCGGCTGTGTGCCATTGTCGAGCAGATGCAGGGTCACTCCCGGCACGAACTCGCTGACGGTGATTCCGGGAATGGAAAGCGAAGAGAACCCGCGTATTTCAGGTGCTTGTCGTGGAGCCATATTCCTAATGTTCATTTACGGGAAGAAAGGAGGGCGCGGGCAGCCTCTAGGTCAGCGGGCGTGTCGATGCCGACTGTCGGGCAGTCGGTGACGGCGACGTTGATGTTGAAGCCGTTGTCGAGCCAGCGCAACTGTTCAAGACTTTCGGCGACCTCGTGTTCGGAAGGCGGCAGTGAGGTAATCTTGCCGAGAACATCGGCTCGGTAGGCGTAGATGCCGACATGGGAGTAGAACACGGTCTTGTCGAGCCACTGCTTCCAGTCGACCGAGCGGACGTAGGGGATGATCGAGCGCGAGAAGTAGAGCGCGCGTCCATCAAGGCCGAAGACTACCTTCACGAGATTGGGGTCGAAGAGAGCCTCGAAACCCAAGGCCGGGTCAAAACGGCGGGCGAGGGTTGCGATGTCGCATGAGGGATTGTCGAAGCACTGCATAAGCGAGCGAATCTGAGACGGGTCGATGAAAGGCTCGTCGCCCTGGACGTTGATTACGACGTCGGCGGGCGAGCCGAGATTACGGAAAGCCTCGAGGACGCGGTCGGTGCCGCAGCGGTGTTCGGCTGAGGTCATCACGGCCTCACCGCCGAAGGCACGGACGGCATCGAGTATGCGCTCGTCATCGGTGGCCACCACAACGCGGTCAAGGGCCTTGTGTGCCTGCTCGACAACGTGCTGAATCACAGGCTTGCCGCCAAGGTCAGCCAAAGGCTTGCCCGGAAAGCGAGTCGAGGCATAGCGGGCAGGGATAATCGCTATAAATCGTGTCATTGATTATGATGTCTTAATTTGTTTTTTGCTGAAATAGAGGGGAAGAAGGAAACTGCCGGCGAAGAGGTAGATGTAGTAACTGAGTACACGCCATGTCAGTGCGAGAATCAGCGCCATCTGCAGAGATCCCGTAAGGTCGCCGTAGTATTCGGTGAACAGCCACTCGCTGATACCTGAACCGCCGGGAGTAGGGGAGACCATAAGGACGACCCAGACCACGAACTGTCTTCCGAAGACGAGCAGTCCCGAGGCGTCCGGAATGAAACCCCAGAACAGGGCGTTGACCACGAGGTAGCGGGAGAACCACGAAAGGACTGTGGCGCCGAAGACATTAAGCCACCAGCGGCGTCCGTTGCCCTTGATCTCGGCAGATGCGTCAACCATGTTGTCAGCCATGTCGAAGGCTCCCCGACGCCAGCGCCTGAGCCAGCGCAGGGTGAAAAGTCGCTTGATGGTGCGCGAGACAAAGCCCGGTTTTGCGATAATGCCCATGAAAAGAAGCAGAGTGTAGACGCAGATGGCGGCATAGACGAGCCAGAAGACAATCCTGATGCCATCCATGAGAGTGCCGTCGGCGAACATGTCCTCAAAAGGTATGAGAAGAAAGATCACGGGGCAGAATACCACGAAAAACAATTCGTCGAGGAAGAGTGTGGTCAGGGTCATGGTAGCGGCACGTCCAAGACTCACGCCCTCGCGGTTGAGGTAAAAAATAGCCAGAGCGCTACCGCCAACAGCCGAAGGCGTTATCGCAGATGTGAAAGCGCACATGAGGTCGACCTTGACAGCACGGGGCCATGACAACTGAGGTGCGGCGATGGTGTGAAAGCGCCAGGCGAGTCCGAAGTCACGGCCAACCACAAAGACACATGCCGCAACGATGCCGGCAATCATGCGCCAGTCCCATGTGAAAGTATCAAACGAGGCGTTCGAGAACTCGTCGTGGAACAGCCACAAGGTCACGCCCAGGCCGATGGCCAGGGGCAAAATCATGCGCAGAAGCATCTTTGTGACCGAGAAGCCCATAGCGTGAGTCTAATTGTTCGCTGACGCGCCTTTTAATGCGGCAATCATTTCCTCGGTGGCCTCGACGGGGTTGGCCGCATCGGCGATATAGGATGTGGTTGCAATTCCGTTTACCCCGGCAGCAATGACGTCGGGGATGCCGGAAGGAGTGAGATCGCCTGAGGCGACAAGTGGCATCTTTATTCCCGACTCGCGTATCCCGGCGACTAGGCCGGCGATTTTTTCCAAAGGCATCGGAGGGAACTGTACATAGTCTATATCGGCCTTGCATAGAAGATTTATGGCCGGGACACTGTCACATACAACACCAATTATGGCTTCGGGACCTAGTTCCTGACGAAGTTGCGGAGCATTGAATTTCTTGTCGGAGAGCAAAACGCCATGAACACCGAGGTCGCGTGCGAGTTCGGGACGGTTCTCGAATGTCAGGATGGTAGAGGTCTCCTTGCAGAGCGGAAGGAATTCATCGGCGATAGCCCGGAGTTCGGAGTCGTCTGTTACGTCATATCCGATAACAATCCAGGAGCATCCACCTTCGATGGCCATCTGCATCTGTTCGGACAGTGAGTGTCTTGTGTCCTGTGTGGTTATATATTGCAACATGGTATTTTCAAATTTGAAAGTTATAAGAACGAAACAAAGTTACGTCTTTGCGCTGAGATTTGCAAGATTAGTTTTCGCCGTGTTCCGCATCGGGAAGGCCTGAGCCTTCGACGCCGACACCGAAAAGTGCGAAATCGTATCGTATGGGGTCGTCCGGATCGAAGCGGCGAAGGCTTTCGGTGAGTTCGATCACACTGCGCCGGTCATTGGCCTTGCGGGATAGCAACCCGAGTTCCCTGGCTGTGCGACCGACATGTACATCAAGCGGAATGTAAAGCTGGGCCGGACTAATGACTTTCCATATACCCATATCTACAATTCCGTCGTCGCGGACCAACCATCGCAAGGCCATGTTCAGACGTTTCAAGGCAGTCGTTTCCAGATTCAGGGGCAGACAGCGCGAATCGGAGCGGCCCAAGTTGGCCTCGCACATTGCATCATTAAGGCCCTGCGCCAACGCGGCGGCAGGGTAGGGCGAGGAGGCGATGTCAAGGTGTCGGGCGTAGTTCTCGACAGAACCATATTTACCGAAAACCAGGCGCAGTCCCCGGAGCCAGTGTTTAAGATTCGCTACAAAAAAAGTGCGGTGAATGTTTCCGTCCGGAAGATTCTCGAAGTCGCCCGAACGGACGAAGGTCTCAGGCTGATTATCCATCATGGCCAGGAGGCGGTCACAGTCGCGGCAGATCATCGAACGCTTGCCCCAGGCAAGAGTGGCGCAAAGCAACGAGGCAATCTCTATGTCGCCCTGAGACGAGAAGCGGCGGGGAAACTGTACCGGGTCTGCATCGGCGAACGAAGGCACGTTTATGCGTCCGGCGGCTTTGTCAAGAATATTCTTGAGATGGAGGTCTTTGTCAGTCAAGCACATAAGGTATAAGTCCAAAAAAAGAAGCGTCGGGGCAAAAACATGCACCGACGCGGAAAAAAACTGGGGGTGAACAGTGGGGGTCGAACCCACGACCTTCGGAACCACAATCCGACGCTCTAACCAACTGAGCTATGCTCACCATGTCTCTAAAAGCACTGCAAAGTTAAATACTTTTTATGAATCTGCAAACAAAAAAAGCCATAAATTTTTAATATTTATGGTAAGCGGGTGAGAATCAATAGAATTCTTATACCAGAATCTGCCGGTAAAACATATGGACCGAGTGTTTATGTTTTTAAATTTTCATAAAATGCATATGTTTATGAAATTATTTGCGTAATTTTGCCCCTTGAATTTCAATGTCTTCGGTTTCAGCAGGAAATCGATTTTAATAAACCAACAGCAAGAACAAACCAGCAGGTACATTCAAAAAGAAAGATGTCCGAGATTAAAGAAGAAATCATCGTGATGTTCGCACAGCCAGAACATGCCATACATGCCCAGCATGTATGCGACCTTATATATGAGTCGGCACAACAGCGCAAAACTGGCATAGCACGACGATCTCCGGAATACATCTCTCAGAAAATCTGTTCGGGCAAGGCGGTGGTAGCCCTCAAGGGTGACCGTCTGATAGGTTTCAGTTACATCGAATGCTGGGAGCATGGCGACTACGTGGCAACCTCGGGCCTAATTGTAGATCCGGAGTTCCGTCACCTCGGTCTGGCCGCGCGTATCAAGGAAAAGACCTTTGAACTTGCCCGCACGCGCTTTCCTTTCGCAAAGATTTTCTCCATAACCACCTCGTTGCCTGTCATGAAACTCAACACGCGTCTTGGCTATCGTCCCGTCACATTCACGGAACTGACTTGTGACGATGAATACTGGAAGGGCTGTGAGGGCTGTGTCAACTATGATATACTGACGCGTAATGAACGTCGCATGTGTCTTTGCACAGGTATGCTTTATGATCCCCAGAATCCGGAAGTAAACAATACCAAGGCGACTCCCTATCTGATGATACTGCGCAAATTCTTCAGTAAACTTTTCCACCTGAAAAAATAACTGAAAACACTTTACCGCACGCTTAATATTAAACAGTAAGAGCGGCAAGACATATTATCTATATTTTATTAACCGTTCCCTCCTGTCCAAGTCCGGGAGGGACTCCATTAAAAACAAAGTCAATGGAAACGAACACAGACAAGAAAAAGAAAGTAGTGCTGGCATTCAGCGGCGGACTCGACACATCGTTCGCAGTTAAGTATCTGAGCGAGGATCTCGGTTATGAGGTACACACGGCAATCGCCAACACCGGAGGTTTCACACAGGAAGAACTCGAGGTTATCGCCGATAAGGCACAGCGTCTGGGCGCAGTCTCGCACGTGGCGCTCAACATCGAGCACGAATACTATCAGAAAAGCATACGCTACATGATAGCCGGCAATATTCTCCGCAACGGCACATATCCAATTTCGGTGTCATCGGAACGTATATTCCAGGCTATTGCCATCATAGAGTATGCCAAGCAAATAGGCGCCGATGCAGTAGCCCACGGCTCGACAGGCGCCGGAAATGATCAGGTGCGTTTCGACCTGACATTCCAGATACTTGCACCCGAGATTGAGATCATAACGCCTACACGAGACCTGACGCTCACCCGCGAGTATGAGATCAACTATCTGAAAGAGCATGGTTATGTGGCCGATTTCAAGAAACTGGAATACTCAATCAACAAAGGCCTTTGGGGAACCTCTATCGGCGGCAAGGAAACCCTTGATCCGACCAAGACGCTGCCTGAGGAAGCCTATCCATCGCAGGTTACGGCACAGGATGAGGAAACACTCAAACTGACTTTCGACAAGGGTGAACTCACGGCCGTGAACGGCAACGAGTACGATGATCCGGTTGAGGCAATACGTGCAGTCGAAACCATAGGCTCGAAATTTGGCATCGGCCGTGACATGCACATCGGTGATACAATCATCGGCATCAAGGGCCGCGTAGGATTCGAAGCCGCCGGTCCCATCCTTATCATAAACGCCCACAAGATGCTCGAGAAACACACACTGACCAAATGGCAGCAGTACTGGAAAGACCAGGTCGCCACCTGGTACGGCATGTTCCTGCATGAGGCACAGTATCTTGAACCTGTCATGCGCGATATCGAGGCTATGATGGAGAGTTCACAGCAGAATGTAAGCGGAACGGTAGAACTTACACTTCGTCCCCTCGGCTACACGCTGGTAGGCGTAGATTCCCCCTACGACCTGATGAAGACAGATTTTGGCGAATACGGTGAGGTCAACAAGGCATGGAGCGCCGATGACGTAAAGGGCTTCACCAAGATTCTCGGCAACCAGATGAAGATTTTCCACAACGTGCAGAAACGTAACGGAAAATGAAGGTCGGAATCATAGGCGGTGCCGGTTACACAGCCGGCGAACTGATACGCATACTCCTTAATCATCCCAGTGCTGAACTGGTATTTGTACATTCCACGAGTTCGGCCGGACATTTGCTGAGCGACGTACACGAGGGGCTTCTCGGTGAGACAGACATGGTTTTCAGCGACACGTACGACCTATCGGCCATCGACGTTCTTTTCCTCTGTTCCGGACATGGCTTCAGCCGTAAGTTCTGGGAAGATAACGTTTGTCCGTCGGGACTCAAGGTCATAGACCTCGCACAGGATTACCGCGACGAATCTGACGGCTATGTTTACGGTCTGCCCGAAATAAATGCCGGGAGAGTCGCCAAGGCTGACTCGTTGGCCAATCCCGGATGTTTCGCGACGGCCATACAACTGTCACTGCTGCCGTTGGCGGCAGCAGGGCTGCTTGAAAGTGATGTGCAGGTTTCGGCGCTTACCGGTTCGACAGGCGCAGGTGTCAAACCCTCCTCGACTACCCACTTTTCATGGCGCGCGGACAACATTTCTGTCTATAAGGCCTTCAATCACCAGCATCTGCTGGAGATAGGCCGCACACTCAGATCGCTTCAGCCTAATTTCAGAGGCCGCATCAATTTTGTTCCTATGCGCGGAGACTTCTCCCGCGGAATATTCGCAGCCTGCTGGATGGACTGCAACATTACTCCTGACGAGGCGTACAGGCTTTTCGAGGAATTCTATGCCGAGGCTCCGTTTACAGTTGTTACGCGTCGGGCCGTCAATCTCAAACAGGCGGTAAATACCAACAAAGCCATTATCGGTCTTCATGTCGATGACGGTCGGCTTCTGGTGACAACGGCAATCGACAATCTTCTGAAGGGCGCATCGGGCCAGGCAGTACAGAACATGAACATAATGTTCGGCCTTGACCAGACCACCGGCCTGCGCATCAAGTCATCCGCATTCTGAATCTTGAGTTGTAAGACAACCAGAACATAACGATTACGAAAAATGAAACTTTTTGACGTATATTCCTTATATGATATAGAACCGGTATGCGGTAAAGGAAACTACATCTATACTTCCGACGGTACAGAATATCTGGACCTCTACGGAGGTCATGCCGTAATTTCCGTAGGCCATAGTCATCCGAGATATGTACAGGCTCTGAAAGACCAACTTGACCGACTCGGTTTCTATTCCAACTCCGTGCAGAATTCACTTCAGGAAAAACTGTGCGATGCTCTTGCTCAAATCACGGATTATCCTGATTATCAACTTTTCCTGTGTAATTCGGGCGCAGAGGCTAACGAAAATGCCATGAAACTGGCAAGTTTCGTTACCGGACGCAGCAAGGTACTTGCTTTCGGTCACGCATTCCATGGACGTACATCCGGAGCAGTTGCTGTCACCGACAATCCTAAAATTCAGGCGCCTTTCAACCGGACGGATAAGGTTGATTTCGTCCCCTTGAACGACTTGGATGCCGTACGAAAGGCACTTGCAGGCAGAGAATATTGCGCTGTGATAGTCGAGGGCATACAGGGTGTGGCCGGAATAGTCGAGCCAACGGACGAATTCATGACTGGGCTGCGCGAGTGCTGCCGCGAGAGCGGAACCTTGCTGATCGCCGATGAGATTCAGTCCGGTTGCGGACGAAGCGGAGAGTACTTCGCACATTCCCGCTCGGGAGTTATGGCCGACATCATCACCATGGGCAAAGGCATAGCCAACGGTTTCCCGATGGGCGCTGTACTGATATCTCCAGACATCGCTCCTGTGCGAGGCATGCTTGGGACTACCTTCGGCGGCAACCATCTGGCTTGCGCCGCTGCAATAGCCGTCGCAGAGATTATAAAAGACGAGAAACTTATTGAGAATGCCGCCCGTGTCGGAGAGTATCTTACTCGCGAATTAAGTAAGATGGAACAACTCAAGGATGTCCGCGGACGAGGCCTGATGATAGGTGTCGACATAGAAGGCGATGCCTCGGAACTCAGAAGGCATCTGATATTTGACCATCAAGTATTCACAGGAGGAGCCGGAAAGCATACGGTACGCCTTCTTCCCGCTCTGACTCTGTCAATGGAGCAGGCAGACGAATTTCTCAAACGATTTAAAGTCGCCCTTGCGGAACAAGGGTAATCAGGAAAGGAAACAATGAAGAAACTCTTATCAGTAAAAGATATAGGCGATCTGAGCCACGCCCTTGCAATGGCCCGTGAAGTCAAGGCCAATCGTTTTGGCTTTCAGGAACTGGGAAAGAACAAGACACTTCTGATGCTGTTCTTCAACTCGAGTCTGCGCACCAGGCTCTCGACCCAGAAAGCCGCCATGAACCTGGGCATGAACGTAATGGTTCTGGATGTAAACCAGGGTGCCTGGAAACTTGAGACCGAGCGAGGTGTAGTAATGGACGGTGACAAGGCCGAACATCTCCTTGAGGCTATTCCTGTCATGGCATCCTACTGTGACATAATAGGTGTTCGCTCGTTCGCCACGCTGACCGACAAGAAGGCCGATTACGAGGAGAAGATTCTCAACGAGTTCATAAAGTATTCCGGCCGTCCGGTGTTCAGTATGGAATCAGCAACGGTACATCCGCTGCAGGCGTTCGCCGACCTTATCACCATAGAGGAATTCAAGACTAAAGCGCGCCCCAAGGTCGTACTGACATGGGCGCCTCATCCTCGCGCACTTCCACAGGCTGTGCCGAACAGTTTCGCAGAGTGGACCCTGGCTGCAGGATATGACTTGACCGTAGTTCAGCCACACGGTTATGAACTTGACGAAAAATTCACTGCCGGAGCGAAAATAGAATATGACCAGCGCAAGGCATTCGAGGGGGCGGATTTCATTTACGCCAAGAACTGGAGCGCATACGCTGATCCGAATTATGGCAAGATACTCTCTCAGGACCGTGCGTGGACAGTTGACAGTGAACTCATGGAACTGACTGATAACGCCTGCTTCATGCATTGTCTTCCTGTGCGCCGAAACATGATTGTGACCGACGATGTCATCGAATCCGAGCGAAGCATAGTTATTCCGGAGGCTGCAAACCGCGAGATTTCAGCCGAGACAGTGATAAGGATGATGTTAGAGACCCTCTGAAAAAATGGCACGTTCTGTAATCAAAGTCATAAAAATAGGCGGCAATGTAATAGACAGCCCTGAGGCTCTCCATGCCTTCATAAAGGATTTCGCCAGGCTTGAAGGTCCGAAGATACTTGTGCATGGCGGAGGGAAGGAAGCCACGCGCCTCAGCACACGTCTAGGCATAGAGACAAGCATGATAGATGGAAGGCGTGTCACAGACGCCGACACCATCAATGTCTGCACAATGGTATATGCCGGCCTTATTAATAAACGTATCGTTGCGATGCTTCAGGCCGAAGGCTGCGACGCGATAGGGCTGAGCGGCGCGGATGCCGGTCTGGTCAGGGCGAGCAAACGCCCTGCCGCCCCGATTGACTACGGTTTTGTCGGCGACATCTCCAACGATGGGGTCAGAAGAGATATGTTGGATAGAATCCTCATTGCCGGCCTGACTCCGGTCTTCTGTGCCATTATGCATGACGGAAGTGGACAACTGTTGAACTGCAATGCCGACTCTGTGGCCTCGGCTGTCGCTGTCGGATGCTCTTCGTTTGCCGATACGGAATTATGTTTCTGTTTCGAGAAAGATGGCGTAATGACGGATGTCAATGACCCGTCATCCGTTGTACGTGTCATCAACCACGGAATATTCGAGAAAATGCGTGAAGACGGAACAGTAAACTCAGGTATGATCCCAAAGATAGACAATGCCCTCCGTGCCATATCGAGTGGAGTAAGTCGAGTCGTCATTAAGAATTCCTGCCGTCTTCTCGAAGATTCAGGCACCATGATAACAACTGGCGGAAATGTCTGAAAGAATATCTACAGACAAGTTTCCAGAGGTCATAGAAGAGGCCAAGGATCTGCTGATGAGCCTGATTCCGGTTCCGTCAGTCTCCCGGAATGAAGATGCCGCGGCAACTCTGCTGTTCGACTGGCTTAAGGAAAAAGGTCTCGATATCTGCCGTGTAGAGAATAATCTTTATGCAAAGATCGGTGGTTTCGACCCGGCAAGGAAGACTCTGATGGTCAATGCACACATTGACACAGTGGGTCCATCGGCCTCATATACTTCGGATCCATATACACCTCTGCGCCGTGACGGCTATATATACGGGCTCGGGAGCAATGATGACGGTGCATCACTTGTATCGATTATCGCCACGTACCGAATTCTTAAGGATACGGAATTGCCGTTTAACCTGCTTCTCGCGCTGACTGCTGAGGAAGAAGTATCCGGAGAAAACGGCATGCGACGGCTCATGGGATATCTTGACGGACAGGGAATCACGATAGATGCGGCACTTGTAGGGGAACCAACCGGAATGGAGCCGGCCATAGCCGAGCGCGGTCTTATTGTTCTTGACTGTACGTCACATGGTGTGGCTGGTCATGCTGCCAGGGACGGAGGAGTCAATGCAATCTACAGGGCCATCGAGGATATCGAGAGGCTGCGTGGATTTGAGTTTGACAGGGTGTCTCCTACACTCGGGCCGATAAAGATTTCGGTCACCCAGATTGATGCAGGAACAAGACACAATGTGATTCCTGACTCATGCCGCTTTGTTGTCGACGTTCGCACGACAGATGCCTATACAAACAGCGAGACAGCCGAAATCCTGAAAAATCTTCTTGAAAGCGATGCACAGGAGCGGTCGACACGAGTGCATGCCTCGGTGATAGATTCCGCCCATCCTCTGGTACTTAATGCCGTCGCTATGGGTAAAACGCCATTCGTGTCTCCGACAACGTCAGACATGGCTTTGCTTTACGACATACCCTCGATCAAAATGGGTCCCGGAGAATCATCCCGGAGCCATACGGCAGACGAATTTGTCCTGGAATCCGAAATAGACGGGGCCATTGAACAATATGTCAAATATCTAACCACACTCAGATTATAAATATGTCCGGAACATCAAATACAAAACTATGGAGCAAAGGCTTTGAGCCAGAAGAAGCAATCGAGAGGTTCACTGTCGGTCGTGACCGCGAACTCGACCTGATGCTGGCGCCTTATGACGTGCAGGGGTCACTCGCACACATAGCCATGCTCGAGTCCATCGGTCTGCTTACGAAAGACGAGCTGAGAGAACTTACAGCGGGCCTTGAGGAAATAGCCGAAACAATCCGTGAAGGAAAATTCTTAATCGAGGCGGACATCGAAGATGTACACTCTCAGGTAGAAATCATGCTGACGAGGCGACTGGGCGATATCGGCAAGAAAATTCACTCAGGACGGTCGCGCAACGACCAGGTGCTTGTTGATGTCAAACTTTTCTTCCGTCATCAACTTGAACTGCTTGCAGGAAAGGTGATGACGGTATTTGACGCGTTTCAGGCACAGAGCGAGCGCTGGGCAAAGGTGCTTATGCCCGGCTATACTCACCTGCAGGTTGCCACTCCGTCTTCGTTTGGACTATGGTTCGGAGCATATGCGGAGACGCTTGTTGATGACATGCGTCAGATAGTCGCCGCATGGCAGACCGCTGATCAGAATCCTCTGGGGTCGGCTGCCGGTTATGGTTCGTCTTTTCCTCTTGACCGAGAGATGACAACACGTTTGCTGGGTTTCGAGACCCTGCATTACAATGTCATCGCCGCACAGATGTCACGTGGAAAAACCGAGCGCGCGTGTGCCACTGCTATTGCTGCGGTTGCCTCGACACTGGGTCGTTTTGCGATGGACGTATGTATGTGGATGAGTCAGAATTTTGCTTTTGTATCGCTTCCGGACGAACTCACCACAGGTTCGTCAATAATGCCACATAAAAAGAATCCCGACGTTTTCGAGATAATGCGCGGACGGTGCAACCGCCTTCAGTCCCTCCCGAACGAAGTTGCCCTTCTTACGAGCAATCTCCCGATAGGATATAACCGTGACCTTCAGTTGCTCAAGGATGTAGTTTTCCCGGCGTTCGGAGAACTTGGCGACTGTCTAGACATGTGCGCCTACATGCTCCCAAATATCAGGGTTAAGTACAACATACTTGACGATCCGCGCTACGACTACATATTTACGGTTGAAGAGGTGAATCGTCTTGTGTTGCAGGGAATGCCTTTCCGTGATGCCTATCGCCAGGTAGGGCATGAAGTGGCTGAAGGTACTTATGCAGCCGACCGCTCGGAAGCAAACAGTCCGGCGCATACTCATACCCATTTAGGTAGTATCGGCAATCTTGCAAACGAGCAGATACGTGCCAAAATGCTTTCCGTGGCCAAGGCCATGGAAAAGTAGAAATAAATCTAAAGCAATATCGGGAGGTTATCTTCCTGCAAAAGCATTTGCGACCATTGTCTCGGGGTCAATGTCCGGTTGTGCGGCCTGGATATTGGTCCCGGGTTCTTTATTTTCGACCGGTTCGGTTACTTTTACGGTTTTTATCTGTGTCGGAGTCGGTTTGGTGTCAGCAACAGCAATGACAGGTGCTGAGGCTTTGGTATTGGAGGACTTTGCAGAAGGCTTGGATTCCAAGGCCAACTGCGGCTGTTCGGGTTGGGGTAGGGCTTCCGGTCCCTTTTCGACAGGAAGTACCTCGGCAATTGCTGGTACACGACCGATTCCGCGGAAATGTGTGACATAATACTTCTGCGAGAGATCGCTTTCAATCACGCCTTTTGAAGATGAAGAATGTATGAAAGTGTTATCTCCGACATACATTCCTACATGTGCCACGTTGCTGCCTGAGCGTGGCGAGGAGAAGAACACAAGGTCTCCGACCTCAATTCTGTCTTTGTCAAGACCTACGCAGAAATCTTTCTGGGCGGCAGAGTTGCGAGGCAACTTGATGCCGACGGCATCGCGGTATAGAGACATAATGAAACCGGAGCAGTCGGCTCCTTTCTTACTATCGCCGCCATAAACGTAAGGCGTGCCAATCCATTCGCGTGCCTTGGTCACAAGTGCCTTCTGAACTTCGATTCTGGCGCCGGGTGGCAGGGGCCGTTTTTTGTCTTTCTTGGAATTGCCTTTGTTATTGACGGGACTCTGCTCGTAGGCGGTTTTTGCCGCAGATTTGGAGGAACCACACGACCATGTCCCCGTCGCAAGAACGACAGCGGACAGAAACATAGCAATTGGGAAACGAAACCGAGACATGAGGCAATAACGTGAACAGATGTGCGAAATTAGCGATAATTTTTGTATTTGTCAACATTCGGGGTCTAAAATAACACTTTTTCTAAACGTTTGTGAAAACGCGAAGGTTTTGAGTCAAATATTTTTAAACTTTAGGTTGCCATGGTACACCTTATATAATATATGAGTAATTTCGCACGTATTAAATGAGCCTGGAAAATTCGGGCAACAAAATTCATCATCAGATTTAATAAATATCATTACCACTATGAAAAGTATAATATTATCTGCTCTTGTAGCCGGTGTTGCCTTCTCGGCATCGGCCCAGGGTCAGCATCCGATCGCACAGGAGGATTTTACACGCGCGGCCGAACAGACCGTTAACGGTGTGGTGTCTATCAAAAGTTATGGAACACCCAGGTCACAGCGCATGATGCAAGGCTCGGATATGTTCGGCGGCGATGATCTGTTTGACTTCTTTTTCGGAAATCCTTTCGGTGGAGGCAGACGCCAGCAGACTCCGCAACAGGAAGAGCCCAAGCAGCGTCAGCTGGGCCTTGGTTCAGGTGTTATTATAAGTGAAGACGGATATATTGTCACCAACAACCATGTCGTTGATGGTGCTGAGCGTCTCGAGGTGGTTCTCAATGACAACCGTAATTTCAATGCGACGGTTGTAGGTACTGATCCGGCCACTGACCTTGCCCTCGTCAAGATAGATGCTCCCGACCTGCATGTCATACCAATGGGCGACAGCGATAAACTGAAAATAGGCGAATGGGTTCTTGCCGTAGGTAATCCATTCGGTTTTACCTCGTCGGTCACAGCCGGCATCGTAAGTGCAAAGGCTCGTAACATAGGCTCGTCAACAGGTTCTCGCTCGTCAGGCGGAATCGAATCGTACATCCAGACTGACGCGGCTGTGAACCAGGGAAACTCTGGTGGCGCGCTTGTGAATCTCGCCGGCGAACTTGTCGGCATTAACACGGCAATATATTCGCAGAACGGCTCGTATGTCGGCTGTTCGTTTGCGATACCTACATCCATCGTCAACAAAGTAATCGGCGACCTTAAGCAGTTCGGTACCGTCCAGCGTGCTTTCCTGGGCATCACGTTCACTGAACTTACGCCGGAACTCATAGGCGAGAAAGAAATCAAAGGCGTAAATTCGGGAATCTATGTTGCTTCGGTTGCAGACAGGTCTGCTGCGAAAGAGGCTGACCTGAAGCCCGGCGACGTTCTAGTGTCCATAAACGGCTATCCTGTAAAAAACACTGCCGAGATGCAGGGTACAATAACAAAATTCTCTCCCGGAGATACTGTGGATATCGTGCTCTGGAGAGATGGCAGGCAGATGACCAAGACCGTGACCCTTCGTAACGCCAAGGGTGACACTGCGGTGACACGTGCAGGTTCGGTAACGGATCTTGGCGCAACATTCAGCAAGGTAAGTGACGAGAAACTCAAGCAACTCGAGTTAAGCCATGGCGTGACTGTCGCTTCTGTCGAAGCCGGACCGATGCAGGACGCCGGCATACGTGAAGGTTTCATTATACTTACAATTAACGGCAAACGCATAACAGCACCCGAAGAAATCGAGTCCATCTACAACTCCATCATGAAGGGCGACGAAGACAAGGTGATGTTCATCAAAGGCATATATCCGACCGGCAAGCAGGCCTTCTATGCCGTGACACTTGAAGACTGACTGAATCGGCAGTAAGTCATCTTCTTATCCTCTCATTCTTCTCTCATCAGCGTCACTCATGGCGCACCCTCTTGAAACACTTGCTGGCAGGCGCTCCGATATATTCAAAAAGGAGCGCCTGTCTTTTTTATATTCTGGTGAGTACTGACCAGAAAATATAAAATAACCGGGCGGAGTAATAAATTTTTCTGATTTTTATGTAACTTTTCGTCCGAGTCTGCGTCTAATGTTTTGTAATTTTAATAAACCGATAATGAATATACTCGAAGCCCACAACATTGTCAAGACTTTCACGAATCATAAGGCGCTTGACGATGTGACCGTAGAAGTGCCGCAGGGGACTGTCTACGGATTGCTTGGACCTAACGGAGCCGGCAAGACTACACTTATACGTATCATAAATCATATTACGGCGCCCGATTCCGGATCTGTTATTTTTGACGGGCATACGCTGACAGCCGACGATGTAGTCAACATAGGCTATCTTCCGGAGGAGCGTGGACTGTACAAGAAAATGAAGGTAGGCGAGCAGTGCATCTTCTTCGCGCGTCTCAAAGGTATGCCGAAGGGCGAGGCTACAATTCGTCTTAAAGAATGGTTCCGCCGTCTGGAAATCGAGGACTGGTGGGACAAAAAAGTGGATGAGCTGTCAAAAGGAATGGCTCAGAAGGTGCAGTTCATCATTACAGTGCTTCATCAGCCCAAACTGCTGATTTTCGACGAACCGTTCTCGGGGTTTGACCCTATCAATGCCAATATCCTAAAACGGGAGATACTTAAACTCCGGGATGACGGAGCGACTGTCATTTTCTCGACTCACAATATGTCGTCAGTCGAAGAACTGTGTGACCGCATAAGTCTTATCAATAAAAGCCACAATGTGCTTACGGGCGATGTCGACGAACTCCGTCACCGTTTTGGAGGATCCAGGATGGCCCTGAGTTTCCGTGGCGATTCCGAGACACTGAGACAGCAGATCGAGCCGCTTGTAAAGAATCTGGATATTTCGGCGGCTGACAAGCATGGGATATGTCATGCCACCCTTAATGCCTGTGACGACCAGGCCCGGAAGGAACTGATTGCAAGAGCCAACGGGGCGGTTGATCTACTGTCTTTCGAACCGCTGCTACCTACTATGGACGAAATATTCATTGCCGCGGTTAATGGCTCGCGGAATGTTGCCAATCCTGAACCAATAAACGCCTAATCACACACATCATGAAAAATAAGATGTTTCTGATACTCCGCAGGGAGTATCTCGAGCGTGTAAAACGCAAAAGTTTTATATTTACCACCATACTGATGCCGATATTTATGCTTGGCCTTATGGTTCTTCCCGCACTTGTGGCGGAGTTGTCCGGTCCGGAGAAGAAAACCATTGCCGTGGTGGACCAGTCTGGAATGATTGCTCCGGCTCTTCAGAGCACGGATGACATGAAATTCGTGCCATCTACGGCTTCTGAAAAAGAACTCCGCGATAATGAGGATTTCGATGGTATACTGATGATAGGCAAAGATATTATCGATAATCCGAGCGACGTCACTCTCTATACCCGTGGAGCATCCGCTCCCCAGACAGAGTCGTTCATCGCGACCCAGATAGGAGGCATCATTGAGCAATACAGGTTGACGAAATATGACATTCCGGATCTCAATCAGATACTTGCCGAGGTTCACGCAGATGTCTCCATGAAAACCATGCGCATCGATAAGGAAGAGGACGAGGTGACATCGTCAATGGTTTCTGCGATGATAGGCATGATTATGGCGTTTGTGCTCTACATGTTTGTCTTTATCTATGGCCAGATGGTTATGACCTCGATAGTAGAGGAAAAGAACAACCGTGTGCTGGAAGTCGTAGTATCGTCCATCAAGCCCTCGCAGCTGATGATGGGTAAGATTCTTGGCATAGCGTGTGTGGCGCTTACCCAGATTCTGATTTGGGCTGCCCTTATCTGTTCGTTTACTACATGGGTTATGCCGTCGCTTCTCACATCGTTCCTTCAGACCGGCGACGTTGACCTGCTGCAGGCCATCTCTATGCTTGGTGATACCGGATACATCCTGTCGATATTCGCATACCTCATGTTGTTCATGATAGGCGGCTATATGTTCTATTCGGCGATTTACGCTGCTATCGGATCTGCCGTGGACAACATCCAGGACGCCTCGCAGTTGCAGACTATTGCGGTTGTTCCCATAATAATCGCTATGGTATTTTCGATGACAATCATCAATGATCCCAACTCAACTCTGGCTACATGGCTGTCCATGATACCGTTTACCTCCCCCATGGCCATGATGGCCAGGATACCTTTCGGAATTCCCACACACGAGATAGTGATATCTCTTGGTATACTTTATCTTAGTGTCGTTTTTCTCATATGGCTTGCGGCGAAGATCTATCGTGTGGGCATCTTTATGTACGGCAAGAAGCCCACTTATGCCGAACTCATACGCTGGGCACGCTATAAATAGATATAATTACGGTATACAAAGGTTAAATTATTGTTAAAAGACAGCGCGCCTTAATCCGGTGGCGCTGTTTTTTTGTAATTTTGTACGAATATCCCCAAATATGTAGCAATACAGAATGAGACAATTAAAAATTACAAAATCAATTACTAACCGTGAGAGTGCTTCGCTGGACAAATATCTTCAGGAAATTGGACGCGAGGAACTGATTACGGTTGAGGAGGAAGTCGAACTCGCACAGCGTATCAAGCAAGGTGATAGAGCAGCCCTCGAAAAACTGACTAAAGCCAATCTCCGTTTTGTGGTCTCCGTTGCGAAACAGTATCAGAATCAGGGGCTGTCGCTCCCGGATCTTATCAACGAAGGCAACCTCGGACTGATAAAGGCGGCTGAAAAATTCGATGAGACCCGAGGCTTCAAATTTATCTCCTATGCTGTATGGTGGATCAGGCAGTCTATTCTTCAGGCTCTTGCCGAGCAGTCGCGTATAGTTCGCCTGCCTCTTAATCAGGTCGGTTCGCTGAACAAGATTACGAAAGCGCTGTCTAAGTTCGAGCAGGAGAACGAGAGGCGTCCCTCGCCCGAGGAACTTGCCGAGTCGCTTGATATTCCTGTTGAGAAGGTGGCCGATACGCTTAAGGTTTCCGGCCGTCACATCTCGGTTGATGCTCCGTTTGTCGAAGGTGAGGACAATTCTTTGCTCGATGTGCTTACCAATGACGATTCGCCTATGGCGGACGCGACTCTGACGCAGGAATCCCTCGCCAAGGAGGTTGACCGTGCGTTGCGTCAGCTTCATGAGCGCGAACGCGACATTCTCAAGATGTTTTTCGGTATTGGCTGTCAGGAAATGACTCTCGAGGAAATCGGAGCCAAGTTTGACCTCACGCGTGAGCGTGTGCGCCAGATCAAGGAAAAGGCTATCCGTCGTCTTAAGGGACAGAAATCCAAACTTCTCAAAACATATCTCGGCCAGTAATCCGGAAGCACACGCTCTTGCAAGACATATTGGAAAAAATTCAGGCGCCCTGCATTGCGGGGCGCCTTTGTGTTTGCTAGGGAACAGAATGATTGATGCGAATCAGAAGAATGTGTAGGAAAATTTGAACTCGAAAGTCGGATAGACCTTGAGTCCGCGAATCAGTTTCATGTAGTCGCCGACTTTTCCGCGTATGTTGACAAGGTCGTCGGTCATGTTCACGCCCTCGTGTGTGATGACTTTGGGCGCGCCGCCCCAGTACATGATGCCTAGGTCAAGCCCGATGTTCCAGCGCTGGTCTTTGCTGACGCTTGTTGTGTAACCCAGGCCTGTGTACCACCGCATGGTGTTTACATACGCATTCGCTTTGACTGTGCCGTCCTTGTCGGGTTCCATGTAGTATGGGCGTCCGTCCTTGAAGTCTCCTATGTGTACGCCGAGTCTGCCGTAATCGGCCAGGCGTTGCTGGAGTTCGTAGGCTACTTCAGGATCGATATAGACATTGTTGAATATGGGTTTGCTGGAAATGTTTTCAATGAAGTCGGGCTGCTGCGAGGCGTCATACAGGCGGTTGTACATTCCTATTGCGAGGAGCGACGGCATCTCCTCCATCGTATTGATGGCTTTGGCGATGCGGCGCGGACCTGCATAGAATCCAAGGGTGACATGCCAGCGGCGGTCGTTTTTCAGGGGGTAGATGTCAACCAGAAACTTGTAGTTGGCCATTCGTGGAGTGCCGTCGACGTCTATGCGGTCATCCATCTCGTAGCCGGATATCTGATTCATTAGATCCTGAATTTTGCCGAAGTTGCCGCTGTTGATGCTTGTCCCGTCGGTGTATGTTGTGATTCCGAAGTGCAGGGGCACCGAGAAGTGCGGCATGAAGCTTGCTCCGACACGGACCTTGGCCCATTCTGTGACGGGTGACGCAACCTCAATTCCGAATCCGGTTGTTCCGAGTGTGATTCCGGTCTCAAGTTTGTTGAGTATTCCGAGACGTTTGAATACGGACTCCTGCTTGCTTGGCTCCGGAGCGGAAATCTCGCTCTGTGCGTGTGCGACTGTCGGACATGTGATAAGTAGTAGTGTCGAAGTTAATGCTTGAAGCAATTTCATTTGTCGGGATGTGATTTGAACAGGGGGAAAATTTAGTGTGGTAATTGCTAAAGAATCATGCATGTAAACATTACAATCAAGACTCTGGTGCAAAGGTAAGTATAAATATTGGATTTTCTTTAACCAAAACTTGATTAAAAAAATAAACTTTTCAATAAAAATTTAGTGAATATATACTTGATAATTCGTTAAAAATTATTACCTTTGGACACTTAAATAGTATTCTTTTGAACGATATGTGCATCTATGTGCCTGATACATAGGGTCGTATTTTCGTTTATTGCGAAATGTCATGTGATTCGCTTTGTTGTTTCAGGATATTTTGCATTGAGAACAAAAGAATACTTATAAGTGTTAAAAACGTGTTATGACTAAATTAGAACAACTTAAATGGTTTCTACTGGAAGCACTGCACCTTGATTAATTTTATATCTGTTATTAACTTTATTCCTTCATTCATAATCTACTCTTACAACCTTGATATTTAATTATCACATCGGACAATTTAATTAAATCTATATTAACTATTCCAATTCTAACAAGATGAAGAAAAAATTTACCTACGGATTGTTGCTCATGGCAGGTGTATGCCTGAGTGGCAATGTTTTCACTTCATGCAAGGATTATGAAGATGACCTCCGTCAAGAAATGAACCGCAACGACCAGCAGTTGCGCGATCTTCTTGAGGAACTCAAGGCATCTCAGGAAGCATGCAAGCAGTCTTGCCAGGATCAGTTCACGAACATCCTGGTTCAGTTGGCCGGTAAGGCTGACGCGGACAAACTCAATTCGCTTCAGACAAGTTTCAACGAACTTATCGCCCGTATCGGCACGGAGGGAAAAACCTGGACTGAAGCCCAGATCCGCGCACTCGTACTCGAGTACTGCAACTACAACTACATCAAGGGTCTCGGTTTCATAACCAAGGAGGACATCCCTGCCTATCTTACACGTGATGAACTCGAGAAGATTCTCGTAAGCAAAGGCTATATCACCCTCGACCAACTCAACTCCATCCTCGGTGACAAATCCTTTATCTCTCACCAGGAACTCACCAACATCCTCTCGAACTACCTGACAAAGTCGGAGGTTGAGAATCTCATCAACGGCAAGGGCTATATCTCGAGAGAGACACTTGAGATCATCCTCAGCGGCAAGGGCTATCTGACTCAGGAGGATATCAACAAGATGGGCTTCCTTACTGCAAAGGATCTTGAAGGCATCAACACCTCTATCGCCAACATCACCACCCAGCTTACCCGCGTATTCGGTCAGGGCGGCCTTGTCGACCAGGTTACCCAGCTTCAGGCCGACTACAACACCCTGAACGACCTTTATAACGCTCTCAGCGGCACCGTCAACAACAACTACGGCGACCTCAGCGAGAAATACGGTCAGCTTTCCGCTCAGTACACCAAACTTATCGAAGACCTCACCAACGGTAAGTACGGTCTGACCAAGGAGCAGGTTATGCAGATGATTCAGGAGGCTTACGCAACCCAGATTCAGGAGATCCAGACCAACATCACCAATCTCCAGAACGACATGCGCAAGTATGATCAGGAAATCATCAACATCAATAAACTCATTGCTGACGTAAACGGCAACATCACCGACATCAACGGTGAGATCATCAAGATCAACGACCAGATCATCAACATCAACACTCTTCTCGAGAATCTCACATCGCGTATCAGCGACCTCGAGCAGCTCAAGGTCACTGTCGAGGATTTCGGCAGACGCATATCGACTCTCGAGACGCAGATTGTAGATGTTACCAACCGTCTTGATGGCCAGGATGTTAAACTCAACGAACTTGACGGCCGTCTCACTACCGCCGAGGCAAACGCAATCAACGCCCTCAATCTTGCTCAGTACAACTCGACCCGTATCGATGCTCTCCAGAACCTCTACGATCAACTTGCTGCTGATCTGCAGACTGTTCAGGGTTACATCGGCGACATGACAGGTCTCACCAACCTTGCTGACGAAATCCGTGCCCTCAAGGCTAAGGACGAGAACCTCCAGCAGCAGCTCGACGCACAGTCGCAGAAAGACCAGGAACTTGACGCCGCAATCAAGGCTGTCGATGATGCCCTTAATACCCACCTCCAGCAGTATGCTACCGACCTTGAGGCCCTTCAGAATCGCGTTAAGGCAAACGAGGACGCCATTCAGGAAATCAAGAACGAACTCGAGCGTGTCACAAAACTTGAGAACCGTCTGAACAGCCTCATCACCAGCATGATCGTTCAGGGTGTCTATAACCCCGTATTCGGTACTTTCTCGCTGCCTATTGGTGTTCAGAGCAACATGCTTGTCAACTACTACGGTTACAGCGAAAAACAGAACTACTCGTTCCCCAGCACCCAGCAGATCGCTTCCGTCGACAACCAGCCTCAGCTTACCCAGGCCGAATATGACGTACTTCAGGCCAGCGGTCTCGTTCCCGACCAGATCAACAATGGCGATGTCCTAATCGAGCAGCAGGACGCCAACCTCGGTAAGGTATTCCTGACCATCAACCCCAACAACGTTGACTTCACAGGTGGCGACCTTACTCTCGTCAACAGCCAGGACAATGCTTGCACCGTTAAACTCAAAAACCTCAAGCGCAGTGACGAAATCCTGAAATTCGGTTACTCGGCACGTGCCGCACAGAACGGTTTCTATGAGGCTGACGCTTATCTCGAGCCCAACCTCTCCGCCATTGAGGATGTTCGTGTAAAGATTGACGCCAACCTCAAGACCTCCGTCAAAGACATCCTCTCTGATGGCCGCAGCGGTCTCCGCTCCAATGTCCTCAACCTCATGAAGGCTCTCTACGATCAGGTTAACGGTATGCTCCCCGCATACGGTCTCAAGGCCGCATGGAATGTCAACGGTCAGAACTTCGCCGTTTACTCTAACTACAATATCGCTGCAACTACCTTCCGTCCTCTCTCGTTCAGTTTCATGTACGGCCAGAGCGCAGGTAACCGCCGTCTCCCCATCGTCGACCCCATCAGCAACGCCATCATCGACATCAACGCCGGTGACTACTACATTGATTTCTCTGATATAAAAATCAATGTAAATACCGACGGTATTAAATTCGACTTCACTTTCACTGACATGGAACTCAATTATGACGGTTCGTTCAATGTAACTGTCAGCGGTGAAGTCGACGGTAAGAATGTTACACTCTCCGGTGAGGTTGATCCCAAGGATCTCAGTGCATTCCTCGAAAGCATCAGAAAGCAGTTCAACCAGCAGGCTAATGAGAAGTGGAATGCTGACGTTCAGCGTGCATTCCAGAGCGCTCTTGAACAGCTCAACACTCGCATCGATGATGCCATCAGGCAGGCTCTCTTAGATATGCAGGGTAAGATCAACGATAACATCGACAAGATGATTACCGATATCCAGGACGAGATCAACAACAAGGTTGGTTCCTACATCGACCGCTTCAACTCGTTCATCAACCGCTACAACAACATTGCACGTCGTATCAACAAGTTCCTCGACAATCCTAACTACTACCTGCAGCCCACTATCTTCTATCGTGGCAGCAACCAGCGTGACTTCCTCCTCAGCACCAACTCCGCTAACCCGACAGTTCTTGTCAAGGACGGTGGTGACGCCTTCATGATCTACGCTACATCGTACAACGCCGAGATTGTTGCTCCTTCCTACAAGAAGGTTGTCGCAGTCACCGATGTTATCGACAATGCTACCGGCCGCAGCGTTTCCAATGCCCAGGCACAGTGCGTCGCCATCAACCGCAGCGCTGACTTCCTCGCTCAGGTTTGCCCCGGCTACCAGAAGCGTTTCGTCATCCCCACATCGAACATGAAGCCCGGCTACACCTACGAGATCCTCTACACCGCAGTAGACTATCAGGGTGTTACAGCAACCGGCCGCTACTACGTGACCATGCGCTGAGCCATATCTAATGATTGAAGTGTTTTCAAATCTGTTTCCTTAAAGACGGACACGGCAATACACATTAATATATAATATGCGGATTCCCGCAATCCGGTTTTAGGAACAGATTTGACACATTTCAGTAGTATAGAAAACCATTAAACTTTAACAACATGAAACTCAGCAAGATTTTACTCTCTGCGGCTCTGTTTATGGCGGCGCTTCCCGCCGTAGCACAGGAGGAGGTCACTGAATACAAATTCACTCCCCACTGGTTCCTGCAGACTCAGATAGGTGGTCAGGAGACTCTCGGTGAAGGTGCTTTCGGCAAACTCACCTCTCCTAACGCCCAGTTGGCCGTTGGCTACAAATTCAATCCCTACGTGGGCATGCGACTTGCCGTCAACGGATGGCAGAGCAAGGCAGTCATCGACCTCGAAAAGACATATCGTTGGAAATGGAACTATGTCGCTCCTACAGTCGACGTCCTTTTCGATATGACAAACATCCTCGGCGGTTATGATCCCAACCGTCTGGTTGACGTGAACATCTTTGGCGGTATCGGCGCCAATGTCGCCTGGCACAATGATCGGGCCAACAACATCTCCAAGGCTTACGAGGCTGTATATCATGAGCAGCCCATGGGTCTTCTCTGGGATGGCACGACCACACGTTTTGTCGGTAAGTTCGGCGTAGACGTCAACTTCAACATCACCGAGCACTTCGCACTTGGTGTTGAACTTCAGGCCAACGTCCTCCCCGACTCGTACAACTCGAAGAAAGCCGGCAACGCCGACTGGTATTTCAACGGTCTCGTTGGAGCCCGCTTCACTTTCGGCAAGAAGTACACCAAGTCTACCCGTGTTATCGAACCCGTCGAGCCCAAGATTGTCGAGCGCATTGTCGAGCGCGTAGTCGAGGTTCCCGTCGAGAAACCTGTTCAGACAGTTGTCGAGCAGGCTCCTGTCGAGAAGCCCTACCGTGTAGACATCTTCTTCACCATCTCGAACACAACTGTCAACAGCAACGAGATGAATAAGGTCAAGGACATGGCCGATTACCTCAAGGCAAACCCCGGTAAGAATGTAGTCATCACCGGTTACGCTGACAAAGGCACCGGCACACGTGCCATCAACCTCCGCCTCTCCAACCAGCGTGCTCAGACCGTGGCCCGTCTCCTCCGTGAGAAATATGGCATTTCTGCCGACCGCATTACAGTCAAGAGCATGGGTGAGGCCGAAGACCAGCCTTATGGCGATCCCATCAAGAACCGTGTGGCAATTTGCATCGCTGACTGATATCACACTTTTCAATATTTCTGACACCCCGGCAGACATCATGTTGCCGGGGTGTTTTTGTTGACATATAGTCATGTTCTTGCGCGAACTGGGCCTTTATTAACATTTTTAACCTTCTGAAAGGATAAGTTTTGCATTTGAAAGGCAAATAATTATTATATTTGTACCTTGAAATTTTAATATAGTGTAATCCACTGATCAATTCTATATCCACATCAACTAAATCATTAATCTCTCTGATCTCAGAACGAGTTTATTAACCTTCCACTTTAATATGAAGAGACCAATACATTCGAGGCTTAGGAAACTTGCTCTTTCCGTCATGCTTTCCGCAACAGTGCTGCCCGCTGCCGCACAGTTGGGAGATGACGGCTTCTATCGTGTCAAGAATACGGTGACAGACCGTTACATCTACATTACAGACAACAAAGGCAAGGTCAACGTTTCATCTACTACTATCGACGCACTTGCCATCCAGCTCTGGAAGGGTGACGAAAAGGCTGTTTGCGACCCCGCCACTGTACTATATTTCAGTCGTAAGAGTCAGGGCCACATCAGCAGTGACTACGACATTACATCCCAGGGTACGGGAATCTATCAGATTATAGGACGGTATGTCACGCTGATGAAGACCGGAGACGCATACTTCGCCTATGGCCGTGACAGCGGTGTCACCAAATACCTTGGTGACGCCAATGCGTCGGATGATGCCGAAGGCTCTATGTCGAGCGAGGTCGCCGCACCCTCCTCCGGCCAGCCTGATCGCCGCAAATGGTATGTCCAGCCCATCACTACAACCGGAGAAAACTACTTCGGCGCTCTGCCTCGCGTGACAGCCGGTGGCAGACATTACGCCCCTATGTTTGCTTCATTCCCGTTTAGTGCCTACTCTCAGGGAGTGAAAATCTTTACCGTGACCACTTGCGCCTACGGCATGGCTGTGGCCGAAGAGGTCACCGGCACTATCCCCGCCAACACTCCCTGTTTCATCGAGTGTCCCTCGACCTCGCCTTCCGGCAACCGTCTGAATGTCGGTGGCACCGGTTCTGCTGTCAGCGGAAACCTCCTCGGAGGTGTTTACTTCGAGAATTATATGGCCACCCACCTCAATCTCACTCCTTATGACAAGAACACCATGCGCATGCTCGGCACAATGCCCGACGGCTCGCTGGGCTTTGTCACGGCCGACCTGTCATATCTCCCAGCCAACCAGTGCTACCTGAAGGTCCCCGCTGGCTCTCCCGCAAACATCAAGGTCGTCACACGTGCCGAGTACGAGGCTGCCATCTCTGCGATGCCTACATCGGTAAGCATAGACCAGACCGCTTCTAAACTATACGAAGGCTCCACCCTCCAGCTCAACGCCAAAGTTTCCCCCTCAGGCGCATCTTCCGCCGACCTCAAATGGTCATCCTCCGACACTTCTGTCGCGACTGTCTCCGCTTCCGGTCTCGTGACTGCTGTCGCAAAAGGCTCCGCTACAATTACGGTCACCACCATCAATGGGCTGACAGCCTCATGCACAGTCACGGTCGCCCCGAAATACCCCGAGTCCGTGTCTGTTTCTCCCGCGACACTTAAACTCTACGCCGGCGAGAGCGCTAAACTCACCGCCTCGGTTTCGCCCTCCGATGTCGGTCAGCCTGCTCTTACATGGTCTACTTCTGACGCCTCTGTCGCAACTGTTTCTTCCGACGGCACGGTCAATGCCCTTAAGGCCGGCAGCGTCACGATCTCCGCTTCCTCTGCCAACGGCAAGAGCGCTTCATGTGTCTTGACTGTCGCTCCCGAATATCCCGAGTCCATCTATCTCAACACCGGATATGTCTCGATCAACGCCGGTCAGGAGACAACACTTGCCGCGACTATAGTTCCCGCCGATGTCAAGAATACTACTCTGACATGGTCCTCTTCCGACAACTCCGTCGCTACTGTTGATGCCAACGGCAAGGTCACTGGCGTTAAGTTCGGCAATGCCGTCATTACAGTTTCGTCACCCGGCGGAGCATCGGCAAGGTGCAACGTATACGTCACCCAGCCGCTCCCCGAGCGACTCGACATCAACCTCTCCGACGCCATTATCGAGGTTGGCGACAAAGTCACCCTTCGTGTATCGTCAACTCCCGCCAATGCGCTGCTCAATCTGACATGGAATTCTTCCGATGCAAATATCGTATCAGTCAGCGCTTCCGGTAGCACAGCCGAGATTACAGCCGTTGCTCCCGGCGAGGCAGTTGTCACCGTCACCTCATCCGACAACGGTGTGGCTGCAACCTCTGCTATCAAGGTGCTCCCCGCTGGCATACCTGCGACTGCAATCAACCTAACTCCACGCAGTCTCAACCTTTATGAAGGCGAGACAGGCCAGTTCACCGCCACCATCGAGCCTGAGAACACTAGCAACAAATTCATCATCTGGACCTCCAACAACGAGTCCATCGCCCGCGTCGATGCCAATGGCCGTGTCACGGCCGTCGGCGCAAGCACCGTCCCCTGCATCATTACCGCCCGTTGCGGAAAGGTCTCCCGTACCGCCACAGTCCGTGTCACCCGCTTCGTCCCCGTTGAGTCCATCGAACTCAATCCCACTGAACTTGCTGTAAAAGTCGGATACCAGTACACTGTCAATGCACGAGTCACTCCTTCCGACGCGACCAATGCGACCCTCGCATGGACCAGCAGTGACGAATCCGTGGCCACAGTCGATGCCAATGGCCTAGTCATCTTCCGTGGCGTAGGCAATGCTGTGATAACCGCTTCCGCCACCGATGGCAGCGGAGTCTCCGCCACCTGCAATGTGACAGGCCTTCCAGTCCCTGTTGAATCAATCGAACTCAGCCGGACCTCAGTCACAGCCGACGAAGGCACATCATTCACCCTCACCGCTCAGGTCAACCCTTCTAATGCCACCGACCGAACCCTGACATGGACAAGTAGCGACGCCTCTGTCGCCACCGTTGACAACGGCACAGTCACGCTCCACAGTCCTGGCAACGCCATAATCACCGTTACTGCAAACGACGGTAGCGGAATCTCAGCCGCCTGTGCTGTCACTGTATTGGCTAAGGTCATCCTTGTCGAGTCCATCCAACTTACCCCTGCCGAACTCAGCCTTAAGGAAGGCGAATCCCTTACGCTCACAGCCACTGTTCTTCCCGAGAACGCCACCGACAAATCCCTCTCATGGCAGAGCAGCAACGAGAGCGTAGCCACCGTCGATAACACAGGCAAGGTCACCGTCCTCACCGCCGGTACCGCAGTAGTCACCGTATCCGCCCTCGATGGTAGCGGCGTCACCGCCACTTGTACAGTCCTCGGCACAGCCGGAATCCTCGACCTCCTCCCCGATTCCACAGCCACAGTCCCCGTATACACCATTGACGGCATCCTTCTCCACAAGGCCGCCGACGCCGAAACACTCCGCCGTCTCACCCCCGGCCTCTACATCATCGGCACCCGCAAAATCCTCCTCCACTAATCCCCCGCTATGGAAAGGCGGCCTCCCTGCCGACCTTATAATGGAATTGCGGCCTCCCTGCCGCCGATTTGCCCCCTCCGCACTCTTTCACGCCCCGCGCCACCCCGCGGGGCGTCCCTTTATTATGGACCTCCGCCATCTCGCCGTCCTTACCCCAACTCTCATACCTCATCCATAACTCATATCCCCCTATGCTGGATTCCGTCGCTTCCTCTGGATTAATCATGATTAATCGTTATTATTCTGGATTCTCAAGTCATATGCCATGCCGCCCGTATCCCATCTCTAATTATCCCCCAACTCCATCTGTTTGCTTTAATAAATGTTAAATCTTCAATTAGGTATTGACATTGCCATCCGGATGTTGTATCTTTGCATCACCTTTATCGCGCGTTTAATAATGGAAAGGCGGCATCCTGCCGCCCATACCCCTCCCCCAGAAAATAAAACCTTTAATTACTAATCTCTATGCCCTAAAACCTATTTAATCCTCCCATCCCCAAATCAAGGGATTAAAGTCTCAAGAGCACAATCCCTCTTGTACAGCCAACCCATCAACCCTCATTCTTTTTCTAAAAAACGCACATCCAATGTTTTTCAACGACGACAGTTCCGTCATACGCAGATCC
>ERZ1106943.83-NODE-83-length-129140-cov-26.038300_pt1 | contig 129140 bp, 102 predicted proteins | sample MGYA00403671_ERZ1106943 | MGnify/ENA primary metagenome ERZ1106943 (study PRJEB35170, sample SAMEA104062427) | human gut metagenome | biome: human gut; feature: human-associated habitat; material: faeces | place: Denmark | collected 2012-06-14 ...
CATAGCAGCCATTTGTATTAGACTGCAAAGTTGCAAAATCAAGTCCGTTTCATTTTAAAAAACCGCGTAATTGACTATATTTCAATAATTTCAAAGAACTAATTATCCACTTTTACGGGACAGTAGTGATTTTTATGATTGAAAGAGGTATGTCAAATAAAATATTTATTGGGCATACCTCTGATACTGTTTGCCGATAATCAATAATTGGGGTTTTGAATTAATATACCTCCAGCTTTATCTATTTCGCTTTGTGGTAAAGGCCAATAATAAAATTTTTCTTCAAATTTAGGTTGATAATCAACAAACTTAGGATCTTTTATATTTTCTATTTCATCCAAAATGTGCCATCTTTTCATTTCGAAATAACGCAATCCCTCTAAAGCTGTTTCAACCCGCCATTCATGTCTGATTTTATGGCGCATTTCGTCTTGCGTTAACCCTGCTTTTAATTCATTTTGTCCTGCACGACGTCTGATGGAATTGATAGCATCATAAACTTTTTGGGTAGGACCGTTAACTTCATTTTCAGCTTCTGCTATCATCAATAATACATATCCGTATCGCATATGAATCATATCTTGTGGGCTGACAGAGCCATCTAGTAAATCTCCTTTTTGTAAGGTAAGATTTCGTTGTAAATATTTATAGCAGCCAAAACCTGTAAAATCAGTTTCTCCTACAATGGCTCTAATTTCAGGGAATGGTCTCATTGAATGAAATATAGTAGCCTTTAATCTTTTATCTCTGCCTTCAAATAATTTGGCACGCTCTAATGCTGCAGCTTCATCATCTGTGCCATTTAGAACTTCTTCATTTATAGACAGGGCTGCAGCTGAACCTTTCCATTCTCCTTCTCCTTCCAGCTCAAATTCATCAATCAAGTTTCTTAAAGGACAATACATGAGCCAGTTTGTCATATACATATCATAACCGGAAGCAGCATTAGGGGCTAAGTTTTTGACGGAAAACATAATTTCCGGGCTATCTTCTTGTTTGCTGTCCTCAAATAAATCAGAATATTCTGGTTGTAATGAGTATCCTTCAATAGATTCTAAAATAGATATGATCTCAGTCATTTCTTGTATGTCTGGAACCCCCTGTTTATAAGCATGCTGCAACATTAACTTTGCTTTAAAAGCTTTTGCAGTTCCTCTTGTTATATGTCCTGCGCTCTCAGAATATGTAATATCAGGCAAATTTTCTATTGCTTTATCATAATCTTGCATAATTAACTCATAAACTGTTTCTGCTGATTCTTTCGGTATGTATTGTTCTTCCATGGTCAATACTTTATTAACTACCGGAACATCTCCATACAGTAAATAAACCCAAGAATGATGATAAGCTCTAAAGAAAAGACCTTCTCCCATCAATCTATTTTTTACCTCTACTGGTAATGTTGTATTTTTTTCTACTTCTTGTAAGAACATATTAACTCTGGCAACTGCAGAATAAGCGTTCTTAAAAATATCAGAAATATAGCCTCCCATATTAGAATCTATATTTCCACGGCATATATCACCTGAACTTCCTTCATTATGACCTGCATACATGTTGTCAGAAAGGGCATCAAATAGTCCAAACTGCTCGTTAAAATAGATGTTACTACGCATCTGACCGTAAATTCCGGCTAAAGCCATATTAAAATCATTTTCTGTTTTCCAGAAAGTAGTTTCTGAAGGTTGCGTAGTCGGATTTAAATCTAAAAAATCTTCACATGAAAAAAGTGGAAGGAGCGATGCTATAGCCGCTATTGTATATAATTTTATTTTCTTCATTGTTCTTTTATATTAAAATTCAACATTCACACCTAATGATAATATTCGGTTTTGAGGATAAGCTAAAAAAGAACCATCTCTGTCATTTTCCGGATCTAAACCTTTATATGGAGTAAAAGTTAGTAAATTGTCTCCGCTAAAGAATACCTTTAATCTATTGACAGCAAATTTTTTTGTCCATTCTGACGGGAATGTATAACCTAACATCAGGTTTTTCAATCTCAGATATGATGCATTTCTCAAATAATATGAACTAGCTCTTGTATTTCGGGTTCCACCCATATCATAATATAAACGAGGATTTATTGCATTCTCCGGATTGTCTTCAGTCCACATTCCATCCAAATAATCTTTGGGTATTCCACAATATGAAGCGAAAGGAACAACTCCAGCACTAGCTCCTACATATGTGTATTTGCCTTCTACACCTTGGAACATAAGAGACAGGTCAAATCCTTTCCAGCTTAATCCTGCATTGAATGAATACTCAAATTTAGGAAATCTTCCTCCCATGACCACTCGGTCATTATAGTCGATAATTCCATTATTATCTACATCTCGATAACGAATATCTCCAGGACGGGTATTGTCACTAAATTGTTTGGGGGCAGCGTCAATCTCTGCTTGATCAGCAAATATACCTATAGCTTCAAGCATATAGTATGAATTATATGGTATACCTTCTCGTAAAATAGAAAAACTTTTTATTTCATCTGCACCAAAATGAGTTAATTCATTCCGATATCGATCAATATAAAAGCCTAAATTATATTGTAATCCTTCCATTGCGCCACTCTTAACATAGTCATTCCAGTTCACAGCTATTTCTATACCTGTATTTTGCATTTCTCCATCATTGACATATGGAGCTTCCAGACCGACAAAATTAGATAATTGAGCTGTTCTTAAAATGTCAGTAGTTTGTTTCTTATACCAATCAACTGTCAAGTTTAATCTGTTAAACAAAGATATTTCAAGTCCTACATCTGTTATTGTAGTAGTCTCCCATTTCAGATCTCTATTAATGTATTTTTTCTGAGCAACTCCTTGTGTCAAAGTTGCATTATCAAATGGATAACTATCTGTTAAATCAACAATTGCTTGATAAGGATATAAACCAATATTCTGATTTCCTAATTGTCCCCAAGATCCTCTTATCTTTAGATTTGACAACCAGTTCCAATTCAGATTTTTAATAAAATCTTCTTCAGTAAGTCTATAACCTAGAGAAAATGAAGGGAACCATCCCCAACGACTTTCACTGGCAATACGGGAAGTCCCATCTAAACGAGTATTTACCTCTACCATATATTTGCCTTTATAGTCGTAGTTTAAGCGGAAAAATCCAGAACGAATAGCCCATTCTTCTTTATATCCTGAGTTCTCCATATTTTCATTAGACCCAGCATCCAATTCAGGCAAAACAAACTGATAGTCTCTACGTTTTGCCCAAATTACATTCCGCTCATTCTTCTCTTGATTATATCCAAGCATTAGTTTGAAATTATGATCTTCTTTCAGTTGAAAAACATATTCCATATATGTGTAGAAATTCAGATAGAGATTCTGGTCATCTTCTACTTGTAGCCCCGGAATAAAGCCTCCTCCTAAATCCATATTACGTGAAAATTCTTTGGAGTGATAATTGTAAAGAGGAACTTTTTCACCAGACCAATCGTGCAACTTATCATCAGATAGCCTTCCTGCCATTTTTGTATGCCAGGTAAAGCCCTTGAATGGTGTTAAATTAAAAAATATCTGTCCATTCATATCATATGTTTTATGGCGGGCCATAATATCATAATCAATCATAGCCAGCATATTTTTATTTCCAGATTCAATTTCTGGATAAGCTGCCAATGTGTATTTTTTAATACCCGACCCATCATCTGGTAGCCAAGGCATTGCGGTTGGGGCTTGAGCTAAAGTACATAAAAAAGCATCAACTATGCCATTTCTAGGTTCTTCCCTTTCGCTATAATTTGCGCTTATATATGTTCCGACTTGTAACCATTTTGTTAATTGGGAATTCAGATTTAATGAGAAATTATATTTATTATAATTAAAGCCACGCATGGTACCTGGCTGATCTGCTAAATTTAAGGTTATATTATAATCTGTTTTTTCAGAACTTCCACATAAAGACAAGTTATGGTTTTGAACAAAGGCCGGATTGAACATATAATCCACCCAGTCAAAACTAGGAAACTCAAGAGAACCATTGCTGTTTCTGTATTTCCCTATTTCTGTTTCATCATATAAGCCTCCTAGCTGGGAATTTGTTTTAGCAATATTGTATAGTTCCATGTATTCTGCTGAATTTGTTACCATATCCAACATTTTAGTTGGACTGTAGACTGAAAAATTACCGGAATAGGTTGCTGAAAACTTTTTGCCGTCTGCTCCTTTTTTGGTCGTTACTAAAATAACCCCATTAGCAGCACGTGATCCATAAATGGAAGCAGAAGAGGCATCTTTTAGAACGGATACACTTTCAATGATAGATGGATCCAATGATGATAGTGAACCTGGTACACCATTGACTAAGACTAACGGATCAGAGCCAGCATCAGAATATGTTCCTTGACCACGAATTCTAAATGAAGTATTGTCACTCCCTGGCTGACCTGATTTCTGAATGACGCTTAACCCGGGGACTTGACCTTGTAGCATATTTTCGGCATTGAGGACAGGACGTTTCGTTAAATCGTCTCCAGCTACAGCTGTTACAGCTCCCGTCAAGTTTACTTTTTTCTGCGTTCCGAATCCTACTACAACCAGCTCATCAAGCATTTCGGAATCTTCTTTCATAGTGATAGAAAGATTAGTTTGATTACCAACTTTGACTTCCTGATTGGCCATACCGATGTAAGAGATCTGTAATGTAGTACCTGCGGGAACATCCAATGAGAACTGACCGTTTAGATCCGTTATTGTTCCTTGAGCTGTTCCTTTGACCATAATATTGGCTCCGATTACCGGTATGCCGGCAGCATCCAGAATGGTTCCTTTTACCTTCTTGGTAGGCTTATTCTTTTCTTGTGTGTCTTTCTTCTTGATAATGATGTGCCCGTTACTGAAGATTGCAATGCAATCAGTGCCGTTAAGCAACTGTTCCATTGCTTGTTGTATTGTTGAAGCTTTCGGCATTTGTTTGATGATCCGGGAATCATCAATGTCTTGCGATTTATAATCGATGGAAAGCTCTGTTTGTTTTTCAAGCTGTTTGAATACACTCTTTAATGGAAGGTTATTTCCTGTGAGGTGAACCGGTTGTTGCTGAGCATATGCAAATACACTACATGCGGATAATGCTGTAATACACAGCAGCCGAGATAATTTTTTTCTACTATCTCTTAGCATTAGATTTGATAAATTCATAAATTTGTATGTTTGAAATTTTAGCATTAGAAATTTAATAGGTTTCTGAATCTTGAATGAATTAAAAATAGCTGGGTTTCAAATACCGGAAAGAGTAGTTGGCCGCTGTCCTTTCCGGTTTTCTTTTTTTCATAATATCCTCCTTGTTTAATTATTTGACAATAATATGATTTCCTTTAATGGTATATTGTATATTCATTAATTGATGTAAGATCTCCATAACATCTTCAATGGTTTCATCCGGGGCAAATTTAATGCAATATAAATCATTTTCATAGCGGGTTGAATTGTATAAGAATGTCACTCCATATTTCTTTTCTAATTCTTTTGCTAATTGTTTAAAGGGAACATTCTCAAAGATCAGATATCCTTTGCGCATTAGTTTGTAAAGCGATAAGTCGACCTTATTTTGTTGAACAGTATGGTTTATGTGTGAATAAATCAGTTGCTCACTTGGCTTTAAAATATATGTTTCGTCAGGCTTTTCTTTTAGACTGACTTGAATGCTTCCTTGTTCCAATGTTGCAGTGGTGTAATTTTCACTGGCATACGATTTGACAGTAAAGACTGTACCTAAGGCTTGTACATTGAGAGCTGATGTTTTTACGATAAAAGGTTTTTCCGGATCTTTGTGTACATTGAAAGAAGCTTCTCCTGTCAAATAGACTGTGCGGGAATCCATTTTCTCAAAATTGGCAGGATAAAGAACTGTAGAGCCTGCATTAACCCAGATACGTGAACTGTCTGGCAACAGTATTTCACGGGTATCTCCATGTTGAACGAATAATTCAACCATTTCAACAGGTTGCTGTAAAATATGCCGGGTTGTTGCCCAGTAGGTTCCGCTTATTGAAATGATCAACAGGGCTATTGCTGCCGCATACCTCATCCATTGGATATGGAAGGTTTTCTTCTGGAGAGTTGGTGTAGTTAATTGGGCTTGTAAGCGGTTCCAGTCATGCCATGTGTTATCGGATATTTTATTTTCTACCGTTTCCCAATACTGATGTAATTGATCTTCTTTTGTTTCTTGATCTTGTGGAGCACGTAGCCATTTCCCAAACAGTGCTCGTCCTGTTTGAGAGAAATGTTTTCCACTAATATATAGTTGGAATAGTTTTTTGATGGATTCGTGTTCTTTCATTGTTTTGAGCTTTTATATATAGGTAGGTTTAAATCGTGTTTACACACAACGAAATCATCAATTTTTTTATAAAATCGGAAAAATATTGTTTTAACGTGATTCTTCATTCAATGAGAAAATGATAAAAAGGTTTGTATATTAGATTGTTAGGCTCTAAATAGATATATCCGTTCTGCAAGTCCAGAGTGATGTTAAATCTCTGAAGAAAATTATTTCCCAGTACTCCTTCCATTTCCTGACTGGCTTGTACTCCTTCCGTTACTGTTGAGAAAGCTCCCGGTATTTTATAGAAATTCATGTTACCTAACCGGACTTCATCGAAGAAAACGTTTTGAAGCTCTCCGGCATTGGAATCGGAACTGGTTATGCGGGAAATGGCAAAAGGGCTTTGAGTGCCGAGTAGATCATTCTGACGTACAAATGGTGTATTCATATCCAATACCCGGTCTGATCCAGTATCGATTTCTACTTTCATATTGAATATTCTGTTGTTTACTTTGACTTGTATAGGAACCAGTGGTACGCCGAGAGCATACTTAATTTTTAGGGCTATGGCATTTTTCGGAGGTATGAAGGAAGATCTTTCATAAACATATAAGGTTTTTGTATCATAATCCAGTTTTAGAGGATATTGACTGATGAAACTAAGGCCGATTACTCCATCCCAGAAGTTGGGAGGATAGGGAATAGAAAGGAAGCGCAGTCCTTTGATCTGCATATTCCCTAATTGAAGTTCATTGTCTGAACTTACCTGAATTAAGTTTGTTCCTGTTGCACCATTGTTTGTCACTTGTGAGTCAAATTGAATGGAATAGGTTGATCGTGGAGAATTCGGATTCATAATCATATCGGTTGCTCCAGTATCAAACAGGAATCTTAATGTATCATTGTTATTGACTTTGCATTTGAGATAGACTCTGTTGTCGGAGGCTAATTCAAATGGAATCTGGTCAATTATTTGTGCCTGAATAAATTCCCGGGGCAATACCAGATAAATTGCAATGAGGGTATAAATAAGTGTTTTCATGAATGGATTTATTAATGTGTTAGTATTTCTATAAGTAGATCGTTCAAGAATACATATCGGTTAAAACAGTATATTTAGAATTAAAGAGTGGGGAGATAAGTCAGGATATGGTGAGAAGTATCCATACATAGATAACCTTACGTAAAATACCTAAGGCTGCTGTCAGATGGTTTTCTACGGTTCGTTTACTGATATTTAAACGTAGTGCTATTTCTTCATTGGAGAGCCCTTTTTCCCGACTCATCCGGTATACTAATTGACGTTGGGGAGACATTCTGTTCACTGTTTCCTGAATTAAAGCCTGTAGCTCACGAGTGAATAGCCATTCTTCCATGGATTCTGCTCCTGAGCCATTTTTTAGGTATTCTTGGGTATATTGTTCTGTTACGCTTAGATGATCAAAATAATCATATACTTTATAACGGGCCATTTGATAGAGATAAGCAGAAATTGACTTTATCTGTTCCAGTTTTTTGCGTTCATTCCAAATGGATAAAAATATTTCTTGAGCCATGTCCCTGCTGAGCTCCGGGTCATGTGTCAGTCCGGTCAGGAAGGCAACCAGTTGAGGCTGATATTGAAAGAATAACTGTTCGAAAGCCAGTTTATTGCCTGCTGCTATTTCTGTTAGAATATGTGTCTCTGTTTTTTCCATAGGCTAATAGACTTACAAAAGAAGTGAATTTTTTATAAAAATAAAAGAGTCTCATCAATATTTAAGTTATTCTCTCATTTTATTCGTAAAAAAGACTGACTTTGATTTTTTCGCTATATTTGTAGGTTCTTATCTATTCAATATTGATAAGCAGGGGATTATAGTTTATGTAATTTGAAGTATTGATGATTGTATGAATTATTGCTGATTCATAGACGAAAGCAATAAGACTTTTAGATTAAACATATTAGGCATAAAGAATGAGTATGAAAAAGCAAATTATATTATCTGCATGTCTGTTCGCAGCAGGAACTCTGTCTGCCCAATATCAGATAGACTTGAAGAATATCAGTTATCCGAAGGTGGAATATATAAAAATGGGGAATCCGGGACCGGCCGGTCAGGAGATAAAGGTGAATAATCTTTATTTGACAGAAGGAGGAGTTCCACAGGTGCCAGTAATGGGAGAGTTTCATTATAGCCGGATGGATCCTCGTTATTGGCGTGATGCCCTGCTGAAGATGAAATCGTCAGGAGTGAATATTGTTGCAACTTATTGTTTGTGGTCACTTCATGAAGAGTTTGAAGGGGAATTATCCTGGAAAGATCATCTGAACCTGCATCGTTTTGTAGAACTGTGTAAAGAAGTGGGATTAAAAGTACACCTTCGCATCGGGCCCTATTGTAATGCCGAAATCCGGAATGGAGGATTGCCCGACTGGATTGTCGGAAATCATAATTTCCGGGCACGTTCCAATGATCCTCTGTATCTGGAATATGTGCGTCGCTGGTATGAAGCTGTTTATAGTCAGGTAAAAGGCATGATGTATAAGGACGGGGGACCGGTTATAGCTGTACAGCTGGAGAATGAATATGTTGTTCCCGGACAGATTATTCCTCATCTGACTGCATTAAAGAGGATGGCGGTCGAGATAGGATATGATGTTCCTATGTATACAATGACTCATTGGCTGGATAGTGAATATCCTAAAGGAGAAATTATCCCTTATGCTGGTTTCTATATAGAAGCTCCCTGGACAACTTCCGGGAAAAATGAGGTCCCTGTTTCTAACTTTGAATTTTTCACATACAATCGCTTGTCGGACAATATCGGGACAGATATTATTAAAATTGAGGGCGATGTGGAATCGTTGAGTGGGGAAAACAACGAATCTCCTTTCTTTACTTGTGAGGTCGGTGTAGGAAGTACTACTTTCTATCCGCGTCGGGCAGTTGTTCCCGAAGAATTGGCTGGTGAGAACATTAACCTTCGCCTGGGGTGTGGTGCCAATCTGATGGGATACTATATGTATGTCGGAGGATCGAACCCTGTCGGACAGAAACGTACATATCAGTCTTCCGGCCCTCGTATCAGTTACGATTATCAGGCTCCTGTACGGGAATTCGGAACATTGGGAACAGTCATGCAGGAGACCAAGAAGTATAATTATTTTATGAATGATTTTGGACCTTCACTGGCTCCGGCTGTTGCTTATTTGCCGACAAGCAATCAGAAGAGAGAAAATCTGCAGTGGGCGGTACGCACAGATGGAAAGAGTGGATATCTGTTCTGTTCAAATATTTTGTATCGCCGCCATCGTCAGGATTTCAAGAATGTACGTTTCACGGTAAAACTGAAGGATGAGACACTGCGCATTCCACGGCAACGGATAACAGTCTCAGACAAGGCTTATTTCCTTTGGCCGTTCAATCAGTCTTTAGGAAAGACATTGTTGAAATATGCAACCGTTCAGCCTGTATGTTCGATGAAAGAAGGAAATGAAACCACTTATTTCTTTTTTGAGGATGATGGCATAGCCGGTGAATATTTCTTGTCAGCCGAGGGTATAGATAAGGTGGAGACAGTGCATGCAGCCTGCAGGAAAGAAAAGAACGGATGGTTTATCAATGCTCTCCGGCCAGGAAAGGATTGTGTGGTAACATTGAACTGCACGGATGGAAGTATTGTCCGTCTGGTGACACTTACGGAAGAAGAATCCGATCAGCTCTGGAAAGGAACGAACAATGGAGAAGACTATGTGATACTGACAACTTCTTCTTTGATATCTGACGGTGAAAAGATTACTTTGATTGACGAACAGTCTTCTGCTGAGGCGTGGATATACGGAAAAGGGCAGTTTAAGAAACGGACTTTTCAGGGAGAGCCCAGAAGTTTGAAAGCAACTTTCCGCCAGCTTGCGCCAATGGATGGTGCCAAGGCTATTCGTCCGGTAGCGGGTGATCTTGTTTGCCGGGGATTTTATCTGAATACGATAGCAGAAGTGGAAAAGGCCTGGCTTCGGTATGTAGCGGATAAGCAGTCTTATTCGATGCTGAATAATCAGAAGGTGCAGGCTGAAGAGATGGGTGAATATTGGCGTGCTGATGTGACAGGTTTATTGAGAGCCGGTGGAAATGAATGGACTTTCTCTGCTCCGGATGGAGTGATGGCTGAACTGGAAATTCTGCTGTCTAACGGCCAGCGGGTGGTTTGGAATACAGATGCGACCTGGACTTCTTCTGATAAACAGTCGGTTGTTACGGACTGTAATTTGAATAAACCTTCTATATTTGCAGAACAGGAGCATCTGGCTCTTTATGCAGTCAATGTTCCGGATGCGCTTCAGGGAGACGAAGAAACCCGGGCTTATCTTTCCTATAAAGGAGATGTGGCAAATGCTTATCTGAACGGTGCGTTGATAGGTGATTCTTATTATGATGGAACAGACTGGATTCTTAGTCCGAGCCGCTGGAAGGAATCTGCTGCAGTCAATCCGTTGATAGTACGCATTCAGGGATTGAAATCTGCCGATGAACCGATTTACTTTGAAAAAGATATTCATCCGGCTGATTGCGTCAATCCGTCTTTGACGGGTGTTGAAATCCGTCAGGAGTATCGTTTTCCTATGTAACGGCTGGTGTTGGAAATATTTGTTTTTTTAATTGAACCATGAAAAAATACGGTTTTTTGTTAGGCATCGTCGGTTGCTTATGGGCAGTAAATATTACTGCTCATAACCGCTTGAATCATTCTTATGCTGTAGCCTCGAATGTCTGGGAGGAAGGTCTGGGAAATCACCGGGCTGTGCTGAAGATCAATCAGGCAGCAGAAGTTGTAACCTTGAAGATGGAATGGAGGCGTCCGGACCGGAATCCGGAAGACAAACGTTTTCTGATTGTTAATTCCGTTACGGGAGATACAGTCTCTAATGTCAGGAAGATAAAGGTTGACAATGAGTCTTGTCAGATTCAGTTTGGACCGGTGAGTCAGCCGGGAACTTACTATTTTTATTATTTGCCTTATCAGGTGCAGACTGGCAGCGGGGCTTATTGGAAAGGGTATTTGCCTGATACGGTGACCCTGGATAAGTTCTGGAAAGAACAGGCTTGCCAGGAAAAGAACTGCGTGGAAGCTGAAGTGGAACGTCTGGAGTCGAGAACCCGGTTTGACAGCTTTTATCCGATGGAGGTGATTGCAACCAGGCAAGAGATCGCAGATTATAGAAAACAAAATTCATCAGACTGGTATGTCTTCCCGGAGGATAGAGAGAATCCCATCCGTATGCGGGAATATCTGCCGGCCAAATGGATGGATGTCCGTCAGGGAATGAGTTTCAGAGGAAAAGCTGCTCCCAATGAGTATTATGCGTTTCAGATTGGAGTATGGAGCCCGGAGATGCCGTTGAATATCGTGGATTATCAGGCTACTGATCTGACATGCGGAAAGCAGCGCATTCCTGCTTCTGCGATAACTTGTTTTAATCTGGAAGGGGTTGATCCGAAGGGAGAGCCGTTTACGAGAGATCTGAGAATCAAGAAAGGAATGGTACAGCCTTTATGGTTTGGGGTTGACGTGGATGCATCGCTGGCAGAGGGAGTTTATTCAGGATTCATAACCTTGACAGACAGTCTTCACGGAGAAAAGAAAATACCTGTTTCCCTGCAGGTAGAAGGACAGATTCTGACTGACCGGGGGGATGGGGAGCCCTGGAGACATAGTCGTTTGAGATGGCTGAACTCAACTTTAGGCGAAGAAGATGTGCCGGTGAAACCATATACGGAGATGCAGGTAGATGGTTTTCGCCTGTCTTGTCTGGGCCGGCAGGTTGTGCTGGACAAGAAGAGCGGACTTCCCTGGCAGATTACTTCCTGGGGAACCGATATTCTGGAAAAGCCGATACGTTTTGTTGTAGAAACGGAAGAAGGAAGCAAGGTATATCAGGCACTTCCGCAGCTGGAGGAACAGACTCCGGCTCAGGTAAAAGGATATTGGAAAGCAGAAGATGCCGAGTTGTGTGTTTCTTTCAAGGGACGGATGGAGTTTGATGGGTGGATGAATTATGTGTATACACTGACACCCAAGCGCAATTTACACATAAAAGATGTACGGCTTGAGATACCGGTGAACAGCAGTGTCGGAACAGGATTTCTGGGAGCCGGTCTTCCCGGTCAGGAAACTCCGGAATGGTATGATGGGAAATGGGATACACCTGTAAAAGCCATCAATCATTCAGGTGTATCGATTCCGGTCAGCGAGAAAACGGACTGGTTATGGCCTTTCGACAGCTTCTGGATAGGTTCAGCTAAGGCCGGTATACATTGTGAGCTGCGAGGATCGTCCTACTCTGGTCCCCTGTTGAATGCTTATCATCCGGCTTATCCTCAAAGCTGGAGCAATGATGGAAAAGGGGGATTCCGAATCCGGAAATCGAAAAAGGAAACATTGGTGACGGTATATAGCGGAGAACGGAAACTGCAGGCAGGAGAGGCACTGGACTTTGATTTTGCCTTGCTTGTTACACCAGTGAAAGAATTGGATATCAGAAGTCAGTTTACAGACCGCTATTATCACAATGGACAATATCCGATACCTGCGGAGGAAGACGTACAGGCTGGAGTAAAGATCATTAATGTACATCATGCCAATGAATTTAATCCTTATATCAATTATCCGTTTCTGACGAATGAAAAGTTGAAAGCCATGGTGAAGGAATGGCATGGAAAAGGGTGTAAGGTGAAGTTGTATTATACTTTGCGTGAGCTGACCAATATGGTGACCGAATTGTGGGCTATCCGCAGTTTAGGTCATGAAATTCTGCGTGGTGGAGATGGAGGAGGTTATCCATGGTGCAGGGAACATCTGGTAACGGATTATACTCCGCAATGGTACCATCATTTTGACAACGGTGAGGTGAACACGGGGGCAGATGCGGCTTTGCTGACCTCGGAAACGGATTCCCGATGGTATAATTATTATATTGAAGGATTGCGCTGGATGGTGAAGAATCTGGACATTGACGGTCTGTATCTGGACGATGTCTCTTTCGGACGGGATATCTTAAAGCGGATGCGACGTGCCATGGACAGTGTCAAGCCGGGATGTATTATAGACTTGCATTCGAATACAGGCTTTTCCCGGGGACCGGCCAATCAGTATGCTGAGTTCTTTCCATATATCAATAAAGTCTGGTTTGGTGAGAGCTTCCTGTATGATCAGATGACACCGGCTAACTGGCTGATAGAATCTTCCGGTATTCCTTTTGGACTGATGGGGGATATGCTTTACCGGGGTGGAAACAAATGGCTGGGTATGCAGTATGGTATGACGGTACGTCATCCCTGGATGACAGAAGGGGTGGTGTGCGATCCGCGCCCGGTATGGAAACTTTGGGATGAATTTGGAATAGCCAATGCCCGGATGACCGGCTTCTGGGAGCCGGAAGTTCCGGTTAAAGCAGACAGGGATGAAGTAAAAGTAACCGTTTATCAGAAGGCTGATAAGGTTTTGCTGTCACTGGGCAATTATTCAGATGACTCTCAGTCTGTTTATCTGGATATAGACTGGAAGAAGCTGGGATTATCTTCCAAATCTGTACGGATCGTTGCACCTGCAATTCCGGATTTTCAGCCGTCCTGTGAATGGGAAGCAGATGAACAGATTCGTATAAAGCCTAGAAAGGGCTGGCTGATTTATCTGGAGAAGAAATGAGCATATGGATTGTCTGATGGATATTCCATATTTAGGGATTGAATAACGCTTTTTCAATGTAGATTTTTTTTCTGGGATGGATAGAGAGACATTCAGGCTGATGTCTCCTGTCCATCTTTTTATATTTATTTTTTTTGCTTTTAAGGGTTCATATATTTTTTCTATTTTTGTGCCTGCCATTTGCCGGATCTGTTAACGGCCGGATGGCCTGTAACAAGAGAAATGTAGAAAACAGAATGGAAAGCAATCATAAAAAACTTGTCAATTCCCGTTGGGCCTGCCTCATTCTTGCAGGTATGGTGGCCGTGCTTGAAGTTTGCTTCATGCTTGGCCAGCGCTATCTGATCATTCATGCTTGCAAGACTGCTTTTGGGGAGGCCATGACGGAAGAGAAAGATAAGTTCATCACATTGATTGTTTTTCAGTATGATTCCCGGAAAACAAAAGATCCTGTACCTGTGACGGAATGCATGGAGTGGGGAAATCAGTATTATCTGACTCTGGAGGATTCCACCCGGTTCCGGCTGGACAGTATCTTTCAGGAAAAACTTCATCAGAAAGACATACCGGTTCTGACAGCTGTCGGTTGCAGGATGGGTGAGCAGTATATACAGGGTTCTTCGCTTCTGGCGCATCCGGATTATCTGGCGATCACTGAAAAGACCTGGAGAACCAGCCTTAAGGGGAAGCCGGATCTTACCTTGAAAGCATCAGTACATATTCCTGTTGTCTTGTTGTTACATCGCTGGTATACTTATCTTCTGTTGCTTTTGGGAGCTATCGGATGGCTGTATCTTGTCCGTCGGAAAACAGCGGACCTTCCGGTTCATCAGGATTTGACGGAGGAGATATCGGGAGAAGAAATCGTACCGGGATATTATTGGAATGACAGGCAGCGTAAACTTTTCCACGAAGGTCTTGCCATTGAATTGAAGGGAATGAGTCTTCTCTATTTCAGGGCTTTTATCCGAAACTCTGATTTCAGTCTGTCTTACGGGCAGATTGCGGAAATTCATCAGGCTGGCAAAGTGGAGAACAGTGTAGTCAAGACCCGGGCTTATCAGATCATTAAGCAGTTGAAGGTTTCTCTGAAAGAGTTGGATGTTGAAGTGAAGTCCATCCGTGAAGTCGGTTATCAGCTGCATTTTTCAGAGGCTTCTGTATCTTCTTCTAAATAAACAAGTTATATCGTGCCTTCGTTCGGGCTGAATTGTGCGGTCGTTGCGGTCTCATCGTGCGGTCGATTGGGCTGGATCGTGCAGTCGATTGGACCGAAGTGTGCGGTCGTTGCGGCGCCGTTTTATATGGTGGGTATTTTCATCCTTTTATAGTTTTCCGGTCAAAGTCCGCAGACTCTGACCGGAAAATAAAGTTACTGAATTTCAAAGCTTCCTTTCAGGGGCAGGTTATCTGAAGATCCTCCGATCATGACATTGAACCGTCCCGGCTCAGCCGTGAAGTTCATGTTACGGTCATATATGGACAGATCCTGTCGTGTCAGCTGGAAAGTCACTTCACGACTTTCGCCTTTCTTCAGGAAAATCTTCTGGAATCCTTTCAGACGGATCGGCGGAACTGCTACCGAGCTGACCTCATCATTCAGGTACAGCTGTACTACTTCATCACCGTCCCGGTCGCCCGTATTGGTAACGGTACAGGTAATAGTCTGCATGACTTCATTGTCACCGGCCGGTTGCGAAGCTGCCTTTGCTGTTGCAGAAAGTTTCAGATTACTGTAGGCAAAGGTGGTGTAGCTGAGGCCATATCCGAAGGTGTACAGCGGTTTTCCCGGACAGTCCATGTAATCCCGGAGAGTACCTTGCGAATAGTGTACGGGGATCTGTCCTACATGCCGGGGAACTGACATCGGCAGACGGCCGCTGGGGTTATATTCACCGGTCAGTACATCTACGATACCGTTACCTCCCTGTTCACCGGGATACCAGGCAGTGAGCAGTGCGTCTGATACTTCTGACGCCAGATTCATGTTGAGAGGACGGCCGGCAATATAGACTGTCACCAGCGGTTTCTCAGTTGCGGCGATGGCACGGATCAGTTTTTCCTGATCACCCAGCAGGTCGAGAGTGGCCCGGTCGAAGCCTTCTCCACATTCCATATCCGAAAGGATTCCGCTATTTTCCGAGTCTACGGTAGCAGCTCCTGTATTGATATACTTTGTCTTGAAGTCGCGGGCACTGGAACCTCCTACAGCCAGAATTACCAGATCGGCTTTCCGGGCGGTTTCTACTGCTTCTTTGATATTGCTCTGGGTGGTGTCTCTTATGGCACATCCTTTTACATAGTCTATACGGACATCCGGCATCCGGTTACGCAAGGCGTCCAGCAGGGTAACCACCTTGCTGCGTTCCTGAGGAGCTGTATAGTCACCCAGATAGTTGTACATGACATCAGCATTCGGACCGATGACGGCAATGCGTTTTACTTTTCCAAGTGGCAGGATGCCGTTGTTCTTCAGCAGAACGGTTCCTTCGCGGGCTATTTTACGTGCCAGCATCCGGTGATCTTCGCAGTTAACCAGGCGTGCAGCCTCTTCGGGAGATACATAAGGCTGTTCGAAAAGCCCCATCCAGAATTTGAGACGCAGCACATTGCTCACAGCACGGTTGATAGCGGATTCTTTGACCTTTCCTGTCTGTACGGCTTTTACCAGCTGGCGATAAGCATTGGCACCCAGGTCCATGTCGGTTCCGGCTTCTACAGCCTGGATAGCCGCATCTTCCAGGTTGGCAGCTACATGAGCACCGGCAATGCCGTCAATGCTGGCCAGGTCGGAATAAACAAATCCGTCGAATCCCCAGCGTTTGCGTAACAGGGAGTCGATCAGGAATTTATTGGAGGTGCAGGGAACTCCGTCGATGCTGTTGTAGGAGGTCATGACCGTAGCGGCTTTTCCTACTTCTACGGCCCGCTGGAATCCAGGAAGATATTCATCCAGCAAGGCTCGCAGTCCCATGTCTGCCGGTCCGCCGTTGTGTCCTCCACGGGGAACTCCATAGGCAGCCAGGTGTTTCAGGGTAGAGTAGACGTGACGTCCGTCCTTGAAGTCTTTGCCTTGCATACCCTGTACAAAGGCAGTGCCCAGGATACCTGTCAGGTAAGGATCTTCTCCGAAAGTCTCTTCCACACGCGACCAGCGTGGTTCCCGTGCAATGTCAAGAACCGGACCATATCCTATATTGGCACCCTGAAGACGTGCTTCCAGTCCGATGACTTCTCCCATCTGCCGGATCAGAGATTCATTCCAGGTTGAGGCCTGTCCCATGGAAGTAGGGAATACTGTTGCTCCGATAGCCATGTGACCATGCGGACATTCTTCGGCAAAAAGGACAGGAATTCCCAGGCGGGTATGCTCTACCGCATACTTCTGTAAGGCATTCAGAGCCTTGGCTGCCAGCCGGGGATTCAGTCCGGTTTCCAGAGTTTTCTGAGTCCACGGATCGGCACGGAGAACAGCCCAGTAGGAACCGATGGGAGCTTCGTCCATCTGTTGTCTGTATTTGTCCGAGATGGTAACACTGTCCGGACTGACTTTGGTGTACATTTCCCACCCCAGAGGACAGCAGATCTGTCCGATTTTTTCTTCAAGTGTCATGCGTCCCAGCAGGTCACTGACACGTTCTTCAATGGGAGCGGATGCCTGTCGGTAGACTGGTTCCTGTGCTATGGTCATTCCCTGCAGGCAACAGGCTGCTATAAGCAATAATGTTTTTCTCATCGTTGGTTGGTATTAATCTGAAAACGGAATGCCAGCGATTCGCATTTCAGGCCTTTGGGCAACTGAACTGTTACGCGGTTATCGCGGCAGGTATAGCTCACTTTTTTACCGGTCTGGAGTAAGGTCATTTTGCCTTTCGGAAGGTTGCCGGTCCATGAAATCTCGTTGGGGAGTGTTTCATTGTCTTCTATGGTATAGATGGCATACAGGGTTTTTCCATCCTTGTTGGCCGTGAACCAGGTCTTTCCGTCGTGATAGACCGGAGTTGTCCGGGTGTTGTAGATAGCTTCCCCATTGCGGCGCAACCATTCACCCACTTTGTGAAGCCGTTCCGTTACAGGCTGTTCAATGATTCCATCAGGGGTCGGTCCTACTCCCAGCAGGAGACATCCTCCTTTGGCCGTGATCTCTGTCAGCATGGCAATAACTTTCTCCGGAGACTTATAGGGAGCATTGGGAGTCCATCCCCAGTCGTTGCTCAGCGTGATACAACTTTCCCACGGATAGTTGAGCTGCTTTTCTGGAATACCTCTTTCCGGAGTCTGGTAGTTTTCATTCCTGCCCCGGATGCTGCGGTCTACTGAGATCAGTCCCGGATGTTTCTGGCGTGCTTTTTCAAGAATGCGGTCCAGATTGATGTCATCGCCGGTTACCCATCCGCCGTCCAGCCACAGAATGTCAAAGCTGCCATAGTTTTCCATCAGTTCGTTCAACTGGTTTTCAGTGAACTCCTGATATTTTTTCCACCATTCCGGGTGGCGTTCCTTTTTATAGTTCTGGTTGCGGTTCGGGGTAGCGAAGTAGGGATTCCAGTACCAGGAACAATGCCAGTCGGGTTTGGAGAAATAGCATCCCGTCATGAAACCTTCCTGACGGAAAGCATCGAATACATAGCGTGCCACATCTTTTTTCGGGTTGTCCTTGAAGGCTCCGTGAGCAATGGAAAAGTCTGTGTAGCGGGAGTCAAACATACAGAATCCGTCGTGATGCTTGGAGGTGAAGATCATATACTTCATACCTGCATCTTTCATGACTTCAGCCCATTGCGCAGGATTGAAGTTGACGGGATTGAACTTATCTTTCAGTCCCCAGTACCATTGCTTGTAGGCATCATAAGTCATTGTGGTATCACGGGGAATCCACTCTTCATCTTCAGAGCAGATAGACCATGATTCTACAATACCCGGGACGGAATACAATCCCCAGTGGAACAATACGCCGAATTTCTGATCCTGCCATTTGTCCAGTTTGTCAAGAACTTGTTCGTCGGTTGGCCAGACATAGCCGGATGCTTCCGACTGCTGGTGTACAAACCCCTGTACCTGTTGTGCATACGTGTTCAAAGAGACAGCAGCTCCGACAATGCTGGCTGTCAAAAATGTTTTAATATTTTTCATGAAGATGTTTGATTAGATTTGCGCAAACAAAGTTAAAAAGAAATTTGGAGATTTTATTCTCTCCGTAAAGGATAATCACCTCTTAGATGCTCAAAAAGTGCAGGTTGGGCACGCAGACTGTTGCAGTCCCGATGAGGATTGTACTGTTGCAGGGTCCGGATATCTTCGTCTGCATCAAACAGAGACTGGTCAGGTACGGGTAAGGTAATCTGAAAGTCGGCAGGCAGTTGGAAGAAACGGCAGAAGGCTTCCAGTACCATGCGTGTAGCGTTGGCCTTTCCGTCAGCAGAATATCCGGCTATATGAGGAGTACCGATAAATACTTTGTCCAGCAGTTCCAGATTGATGTTGGGCTCGTGTTCCCATACGTCAAGGACTGCTCCGGCTATCTGTTTGCTGTCCAGTGCGTGCAGAATGGCACCGGTATCGATAACTTCTCCCCGTGAGGTATTGATAATGAAAGGACGGCGTGTCAGGCTTTTGAAAAATGATTCATCAGCCAGATGATAGGTGGCATAACTTCCCTCCCGGATTAAAGGAGTGTGGAATGTCAGAATATCACATTCCTGTGCCAGGGTGTGCAGATCCGCAAAACCTTTTTCTCCGTGGTCAGCACGGGGAGGGTCATTGAGCAAAATCCGCATACCCAGCCGTTCACCCAGGTGCTGGATGCGGCTTCCTACATGGCCTACTCCTACAATGCCCAGGCAAGCCTGGTCCAGACGGATTCCTTTTTCCTGTTGGAGCAGGAGCAGAACAGAATGGAGATATTGTTCTACGGCTCCGGCATTGCATCCGGGGCAGTTACTCCAGGTAATACCGGCTTCCCGGCAATACTCCGTATCAATATGGTCGAAACCGATGGTTGCCGTACCGATGAACCGTACCCGGCTGCCTTCCAGCAGCTGCCGGTTGCAGTGGGTTCTTGTACGGATGATCAGTGCATCTGCATCTTTTACAATGTCGGGAGTAAAGTCATGTCCCGGCAAATAGATCACTTCGTCTGCCAGGCGCGAAAGAGCTTCGCGTATGTAAGGGATTTTGTTGTCTACAATTACTTTCATCTTTATTCTTTCCTCTTTTTGGGATAGTGACCGCGAAGGTACATACTTTTATTGAAAATAATTGGAGAGACAGGAGATTTCCTTTACCTTTGCTAAAAATATAATCTGGAAAAGTCATGAAGTGCCTGCATATCATCACTCCTGTCAAAGATTCGATCGACTTTACGCTTGAAACTGTTCAGGCAATTGTCAACTCTGAATTAAAGGTGCCTTTCACCTATACAGTCTATAATGATTTCAGTACGGAAGAGAATACCCGCCGGTTGGAAAAAGCTTCCCGTGAGATGGGGTTCCGGTTGGTCAATCTTTCGGATCTGACTGATCATCCTTCGCCTAACTATCTGCTGGTACTCCAGAAAACCCAGGAAGAAGCAATTGCTGCTGATGCCGGACTGCTGATCGTAGAATCGGATGTAGTAGTGAAAAAAGATACTCTTCAGGCGTTGTATGACGGAGCTTCCTCTTATGAAAAGTGTGCAATTGCTGCAGCGGTGACAACCGATGAGCAGGGAGTTATTAATTATCCTTACTTGCATGCTTTGGGCAAGGAAGGACAGGTGTATGCCGAGAAGAAACACTGTAGTTTCTGCTGTTCGTTGCTGACTCCGGAGTTTTTGCGGGCTTTCGATTTTCACAATCTGGATGCCTCAAAGAATTGGTTTGATGTAACGATTTCTCATGAGGCTTTGAAACTTGGATTCCGCAACTATTTGTTTACGACTTTGCCTGTATGGCACCGTCCTCACGGCAGTCGTCCCTGGAAACAGCTGAAATATAAGAATCCCTTGAAATATTATTGGCTGAAGTTTACCAAAGGCCTGGATAAAATCTGACAGATATGAGTTGGCTGAATCATCGTACACTGGTTCTTCATCCTGACTGTGAATCACTGAGGGATTTCATGCTTTCCGTGCCGGAACGTTTCGACAGGGGAGAGGGAACTGTTATTCATAAAGGACGTAATGAACTTCGGAAAATGAAGTACGGAGAGCAGGAGTTTGTGGTGAAATCATTTCATCGCCCTAATCTGATCAACCGGTTTGTCTATGGAATATTCCGTCCTTCCAAGGCCAAACGATCCTATATCCATGCCGGTATGTTTCTCGAAATAGGTGTTGGTACTCCCCGTCCGGTGGGTTATATCAATGTACGTCGCGGAGGACTGTTTGACAGAAGTTATTATGTGACCTATGTTTCTCCCTGTCCTTATACATACGAGGCTTTGTTCAAACAGAAATTTTCGTATGAAGACGAGGTATTGAGCGAAGTGGGACGGATTACCGGAATACTCCATAACCACGGCTATGCACATAAGGACTATGGTCGCGGTAATATTCTGTTTCTGCATACGGAACAGGGGGTGTATCTGGAAGTGGTTGATCTGAATCGTCTGGCTGTCGGTCCACTGGATATGAAAGCGGGCTGTAAAAACCTGGAACGATTGCCTGCTACTCCTCACATGCATCGGGTACTGGCCGAGGCGTATGCAAAAGAACGCGGGCTTGATCCGGAAGCATGTTATCGTCTGATGGTAGCTTACCGGAGTACGCAACCTGGAAAAATCGACGGACTTTACTGATAAATAGCCATGAATATAATAGCTGTGGTTGTGACCTACAACCGGAAAGAATTGCTGAAGCGAAACATCACGTGTCTGCGTGCGAATACTCCCGTTTCCTCTATCGTGGTCGTAAATAATGGTAGTACAGACGGTACAGGTGAATGGTTGGATGACCAGAAAGATCTGACTGTCATTCATCAGGAGAATGTAGGAGGTTCCGGTGGCTTTTACCGGGGCATTCAGTATGCATATCAGGCTGGTGCTGACTGGATCTGGTGTATGGATGATGACGTATTTCCCCGTGCGGACTGTATGGAGCATCTTCTGCCTTACACCCATGAATCCGGCGTAGGTATTCTTGCGCCCAGACGTTTGATGGAGGGACAGATCTTTACTAATGATTTCCAGAAAGTCAACCTGACTAATCCTTTTGCTTCCATGTATCAGCAGAAGCTGAAAGGCAGGGTGATTGATTCACCTGTGGATATCTGTGGAACAGCTTTTGAAGGACTCTGCATCAGTCGGGAGGCAGTGGAACGGATCGGGCTACCCAATAAAGAGCTGTTTATCTTTTGTGATGATACAGACTACTGCCTGCGTGCAGTCCTGGCCGGTTTCCGGATCTTATATATTCCCTCAGCTTTAATGGATAAGGAAAAGTTCTTCTCGAATGATGACTGGGAGACCCGGAGCCGTAAGAAAAAATGGAAACGCTTCTATCAGGTACGGAATGCTGCCTATCTGAATCACCGGTATGGAAAGAACTGGGCTGTACGCTACCTGCGCAGCTTCCATGCCGTGCTGGGCTATATAGTCATAGCGCTGGCCACAATACCCTTTAAGGATGTATATACCCTGGATGATGTGGCCAAATTCTGGAAGGCTTATCGGGATGGTATCCTGGAAAAGCTGGGGAAATTATAAAGCCTGCATGTCATTCAGCCGTTTATAATAGCCATTTTTGGCTAAAAGTTCCTCGTGTTTGCCGCTTTCCACGATTCTTCCCTCATAAAGTACGTAAATCTGGTCTGCATTCTTGATGGTAGATAACCGGTGGGCGATGGCAATGGTGGTACGTGTCTTCATGAGACGTTCCAGTGCTTCCTGTACCAGACGTTCGCTTTCTGTGTCAAGAGCAGAAGTAGCTTCATCAAGAATCAGGATTGCCGGATTCTTCAGAATGGCCCGTGCGATGGAGATACGCTGGCGTTGTCCTCCGGATAAGCGGCAGCCGCGGTCTCCGATGTTGGTATCGTATCCTTGTTCCGACTCCATGATGAATTCATGGGCATTGGCAATTTTTGCAGCTTCAATCACTTGTTCTTTCGTCGCGTTTTCTACGCCGAATGTGATGTTGTTGTAGAAACTGTCATTGAACAGAATTGCTTCCTGATTGACATAGCCGATCAGTGAACGCAGGTCGCTGATGGAAACATCCTTGATGTTGATTCCATCAATCAGAATCTCTCCTTCTTGTACATCATGGAATCTCGGCAATAGATCAACCAGGGTAGATTTACCCGAACCGCTTTGGCCGACCAGAGCAATGGTTTCTCCTTTCTGGATGCGAAGGTTGATATCATTGAGGACCTGTGTTTGTCCGTTGTAGCTGAAAGAAATATGGTTGAACCGGATTTCTTCGTTGAGTGCTGAAAGATGTGTAGGGTTTGCTTTTTCCACAATCGGATTGGGCGCTTTCAGGATTTTATCTACACGTTCCATGGAGGCCAGACCACGCGGAATCATGTAGCTTGCTTTTGAGAAATCTTTCAGCGGGTTGATGATGCTGTACAGGATTACCATGTAGTAGATAAAAGTGGAAGCATCAATGGAAGAATTGTTTCCAAGAATCAGAGAGCCTCCGAACCAGAGGACGAATACAATCAGTACGGTGCCCAGAAACTCACTCATGGGATGAGCAAGAGCCTGACGGATGGAGACACGGCTTGTTGCATCACGATATTCATTGCTGCATTTATTGAATCGGCTGATCATTTTTTCTTCAGCCGTAAATGCCTTGATGACACGCAGCCCTCCCAGTGTTTCTTCCAGCTGAGACATGGTTTCTCCCCATTTTTCCTGAGCTTCGAGTGACTGTCTTTTCAGTTTGCGGCCGATCTTTCCCATAAGCCAGCCCATAGTTGGCAGAACCAGAATGGTAAATACCGTAAGCTGCCAGCTGATGATCATCAGTGTGGCAAAGTAGGATATGATCAGAATAGGGTTTTTGAGCAACATATCCAATGAACTGGTAATGGAGTTTTCAATTTCTGCTACGTCACCGCTCATACGTGCAATGATGTCTCCTTTTCGTTCTTCTGAAAAGAATCCTAAGGGCAGATAGCTCACCTTGGAATAAACCATAGTACGGATATCACGTACGATACCGGTACGCAGAGGAACCATGACAGCAGTGGAACCGAAATAGCACGCTGTTTTCAGGAAGGTCATCCCAGCCAGGAATAGCCCGAGGAACAATAATGTTGTAGAGGGCCCGAATGCATCGATCAGCTGGTTAACGTAATAATAGAAATTATTGATAGCTGTTTCTTTCAGGGAGTCAACAGACCATTCCCAGTCCATATACTGATAGACTTTTTCCTGTGCGTTGGTTTTAAACAGAATATTCAGGATTGGAATCAGCAGAGAAAAGGAAAATACATTAAAGACAGCTGAAAGGATGTTCAGCACGACAGCCCAGCAGACGTATTTCTTGTAGGGCGAAACAAATCGCCGCATGAGTTGGAAGAATTCTTTCATAATCAAGGAATGTAACTACTTGTATGCTGCAAAGATAGTGTAAAATACCTTAGCTCCGCTATTCAGTCAGTAAAAATTACGGCGGGCTCGTGGCAGGATGTCATATTTTTTGTAGTTTTGTCCTTTGTTATAATCCGATAGACTGAATGAATATTTTATACCGCATACTATTCGCCTTTTTATATTTGTTGTCTCTGCTTCCGCTGAGGCTTTTGTATTTATTGTCTGATATTCTGTTTTTCCCTTTGTTTTATGTTGTGAAATATCGTCGGAAGGTTGTGGAAAAACAGCTGGCAGAATGCTTCCCGGAAAAGACAGCTCGGGAAAGACTGGCTGTTGAACGGCAGTTTTATCATTTCTTCTGTGATTATGTAATGGAAGTAATTAAGATGTTTTCCATTTCACGGGAAGAGATGAAGCGGCGTATGGAATTTACGAATCTTGATGAGGTGCGTGTTGATCTGGAACGGGAAGACAAGAAGTTCTGTTTTCTTTATTTGGGACATTACTGTAATTGGGAATATATAGCTTCATTAAGCAGCTGGATACCGGATATGCACGGGGGACAGATTTACCATCGTATTTATAATAAGGCATTTGATGAACTCTTCTTGCGGTTGCGTGGACAATTTGGCGGAGAGTCCATTCTGATGAAGGATACCCTTCGCCGGATTCTGACCCTGCGGAAACAGGAAAAGAAAGTTATGATCGGATTTATTGCTGACCAGTTGCCTAAATTGGAAAACATGAATCACTGGACGCATTTCCTGAATCATGAGACTTCTTTTTTTATCGGGGCAGAACGGATTGCCAAACAGGTGGATGCTGCTCTTTATTATGTGGATGTAGAGCGGGTGAAACGCGGATATTATCGGGCTACTTTTCGCTTGATGACTCTTCATCCGAAAGAATATGCTGATTATGACCTGACCAACTGGTATGCCCGTCTGCTCGAAGAAAGCATCCGTCGTCGGCCTGCCTACTGGCTTTGGACGCATAAGCGTTGGAAGCGTACCAAAGAACAGTGGCTGGAATGGAAGCAAAGCAACGCTTAGGCTGACTCTGAATTTTTGCCGGCTGCAGCCGGTTTGTCCGGTCAGGGGATGCAGGGAATAAAAGGCTTCCAGAAATTCATGCGGCTTTTGTGCATAAATCCATGGCATCCCATGGGTAGTTCTTTATGGTTGAGAGTATAGCATACTCGCGGTTTCAGGTCGAATGCAAATTGAATGGCAGTTTGAACATCGGGATAATGAAGCTCCTTCGGAATCAGTGCCCAGAAGATATCTTCGTTATGCGTGGAGTCTGTCCGGGCGTTGAAGTCCGCGATTTCCTGGGCATATTTTCGGCATGCCTGAATAAAGGAATCTACCTTTCGAAGGCACAATCCGCCGTTCCCGATTTTGTCATACATCTGCATGCGGGAAATCTTTTCAGGAGAAGAAAACAACCATTTTTTTAACTGAATAAACTGTTTCATCGGGAAATGTCTGTATCTGGGGCGTGTAGGCCAGGGGGCAGCAATCAGATCGTAACCTTTTTGGCACCAGGCTGACAGGTCGTCACGGAAGATCCAGGCATCTGTATGGCAAATCAGAATATATTCACAATCCGAAAACAGCTGATAGAAAGCTTCCGACATCATCATCTCATTATATCCGGCAATACCTCTTTTTGTGCCTAGCCAGTCGGTAGAAACACTGATTGTTTCAGCTTGTGGGTAAGCTTGTTCATATGAGGAAATGTTCAGTCCTTCAGGTTTGAGAAAAACTACAGGATAGTTTGATAGCTTTTCCATGTTATTGGCCAGAGCAGCTTTCTCCCAGTCCTTCAGTGTTTCTTTATAGAACGGTATGATAATTTTTACGGAGTATTTCATCTTTCTGTTTTTGTTAAGTTTCTTTGTTTAGGCAGTAGAATTCGTTTGTGTTTGAAAAGGTGTTTTTGCATTCATTTTTGCAAAGATATAAGATATTCATATAAAAGCGCTATCTTTGTCTGGAAACATTTCATTAATAGATTACTGTTTATTATATGTCTGATCATCTATTCTATAAATTGCGGAGTGGGAAACCGGTGAAGTTTCTCAACTTCTTGCAGAAGTTTATTGGTCTGGCCATACCGGATGCGTATTATCGTTCCCGTCGTAAAAGCATGCTGGAAGCTGCACGGAAACGACCGGATTATGAGTATCTCAAGCAGCGGGTGGATTATTATATGCGGATCACTTCCCCGTGGACTATTTCGATGGAAGATAAGCTGACTCGTGACCGGAGTTGGATTCATTATATGGGAGCTCTTGGAGATTACCGCCGTAAGATGTTTCATACCGCTTATTATTTTGATCAGCATGATGTAACCCGTTGGTTTCCTCCTCGGTTGCGTTGGAATTTCTGTCCGGGGGATGTTTATTTTACCCCCAAGGAACCAACTATTGTAAAGAGCCGTTTGCTTTCGGAGGATAATATGAACTCGGTGGTATTAAAACTGGATAAGTTGCGCCATTTCATGTATGTATACGATACGAAGCCGTTCCGCGAGAAGAAAGATTGTGCTATATTTCGGGGGAAGATCCGTCAGAGCCGCCTTCGTACAGCCTTTTTGCAGCGTTTCTTTGGTCATCCGATGTGTGACTGCGGTGTGGTAGGGCGGAATGAAGGATGCCCTGAAGAGTGGATGACAGATAAGAAAACCATTCGGGAACATCTGGATTACAAGTTTATCATAGCTTTGGAAGGAAATGATGTGGCTTCGAATCTGAAATGGGTCATGTCATCTAATTCTCTGGCAGTCATGACCAGGCCAACTTGTGAAACCTGGTTTATGGAAGGACAGTTAAGACCTGATTATCATTATGTGGAAGTGAAAGAAGATTTTTCTGACTTTGAGGACAAACTTAAATATTACATTGCTTATCCGGAGAAAGCAGAGGAGATTATAGCACATGCGCATGAGTATGTATCTCAGTTCAGGGATAACAAGCGTGAGGAACTTCTTCAATTAATGGTAATGCAGCGCTATTTTGAAACCAGCGGGCAGTTGTAAATTTATAAATCCTATAAGTTATGAAGCAGATTGCTGATGAAATCTCATTGATTATTACAACTTATAATACACCTGTTTTTTTAGAGATCGTATTGAAGAGTGTGATGAAACAGCAGGTTTTTCCTTTAGAAGTTATAGTCGCAGATGATGGCTCCGGGACTCCAACCCGTGAATTGATTGAGCGTTATCAGAAGGTTTTTCCTGTGCCGCTGATTCATTCGTGGATTCCTGATGAAGGTTTCCGGGTCTCAAAAGCACGTAATGTAGCAGCAGCTCGTGCCAGGGGAATTTATCTGGTTATGATTGATGGTGATATGGTGCTTGGGCGTCATTTTATTGAGGATCATCGCACCCTGATGAAGCGGGGATACTTTACGACCGGAAGTCGTGCACGTCTGATGAAGAAAGGAACAGAGCGGATCTGTAAGAAACTTTCCCCAGATATCACTTTTTGGACACCAGGACTGCGCCGTCGGCTTGTGATGCTAAGGCTGCCATTTTTACACCGTTTTATTAAGGGAAACAGTGGATTAAAACGTGCCAGAAGCTGTAATATGGGAGTGTGGAAAGATGATTATATTCGGGTGAATGGATTCGAAGAAAACTTTGTTGGCTGGGGATTTGAAGACTGGGAATTCTTTCAACGGCTTTATAATTGTGGACTGGTGCGCCAGAATGCCAAACTGATGGCTCCGGCTGTTCATCTTTATCATCCGGTAAAGAATGCTGATCGTGCACCTTTGAATGAACAGATGTTGAAAAATACGGCTGCTACGGGGAAACAACGGGCAGAGAAAGGAGTGGATCAGTATCTGGATCTGTCGTGTAACCCATAATCTTTGTAGATACTTATGATGAAGAAACAAGATAAATACGCGTGGCTGTTGGCCATTCTTTGTGTGGCTTCCCTGTTCCTTTTTCTTGGAGAAGCCTTGTTTAATACTCGGGGAGAACCTCGGGAAGCAGTAGTTGCTCTGTCAATGCTGCAGGATGGTAATTGGGTTTTACCTGTCAATAACGGAGTAGATATGGCTTATAAGCCACCTTTGTTTCACTGGTGTATCGCTTTGTTTTCTACAATTGCCGGGGGAGTGTCGGAATATACTTCCCGCATGCCGTCAGCTGTTGCACTGGCTTTGATGGTATTGGCTGGCTATGGCTTTTATGCTCGTCGGCGGGGTACTGAACTTGCTTTTCTGATGGGACTTATTACATTGACTAATTTTGAGGTTCATCGGGCAGGAACAAATTGTCGGGTAGATATGTTGCTGGCAGCCTTGATGGTGATGGCTCTTTACCAGTTATACCGGTGGGGAGAAAAGGGGCTGAAAGGAGTTCCCTGGCTTGGAATACTTTGTCTGAGCGGAGCTTTCCTAACCAAAGGTCCGGTAGGAATGGCTTTGCCTTGTCTTGTTACAGCTGTATTCCTATGGATCAGAGGTGTGCATTTCGGCCGGATTTTTCTTTCTTTCCTGGGGATAGGGCTGGCGTCATGCGTATTGCCTTTGGTATGGTATGTAGCAGCTTATCAGCAGGGAGGAGAAGAGTTCCTGCAGCTGGTGCTGGAAGAAAATGTACTTCGTCTGCTTGGCAAGATGAGTTATTCTTCTCATGAAAATCCTGCCTACTATAATGTGATTACCGTTGTAGCCGGTTATGCTCCTTATACCTTGTTGGTGCTTTTGTCTCTTTTCTTTCTGAAGTATCATAAGGTGTCCGGTAAGCTGTCCGGATGGTGGAACCGCTTCCGTACGTACATTCGTGAGATGGATGATGTCCGTCTATTTTCGTTGCTTAGTATTGTTTTGATTTTTGTGTTCTACTGCATCCCTAAAAGCAAACGTAGTGTGTATCTGCTGCCGATCTATCCTTTCTTGGCTTACTTCCTGGCAGAGTATTTGCTCTACCTGAACCGAAACCGTACACAAGTGGTCAAGATTTTCGGAAGTGTAATGGCCGGGCTGTCATCTTTGTTATTACTTGTCTTTTTTGCACTTCGGATGGGATGGGTTCCTGACACCATTTTCTCAGGACGTCATGCGGCACAGAATGTAGCGTTTCTGCATGCACTGGAAGAGTTGCCGCTAGGTTTGGTGTCCTGGGTATTGCTGGCGGCAATGATTGCAGCTATAGGCTGGTTCTTCTCTTCGTTGAAGAAAGATGTTTCTGCGTCTGGCTTACCCTATTCTGTTATTGGGGTTATCTTTACGGTGTTTCTGGGACTTGATGGACTTTTCCAGCCTGCTGTTCTGAATGTGAAGTCCGATAAGCCTGTGGCAGAACGTATTGCGGGTATTGTTCCTGAAGGAAAAATTTATTCCTATCGAACAGATATTACTCCAGGCAACCGAATGCATCCTTTTACGATTAATTTCTATTTAGGAGATCGTGTGATGCCATTCGATGTTTTTGAGCCGGAAAAAGGATTTCTGATTGTAGGTAATTCAGAGATCGAAGACTTTGAACGGACTTATCCCGATTATCAGGTAGAAGAGATTTTTGACAGTGGTCACCGCAGCTGTGATGATCATAAAATCCTTCATTTCTATCGGTTCTGGAAACATGGTGAGTGAACGGAAACAACTGGGAGGACAGGCGTTGCGTTTTGCTCTTGTAGGGGTAATCGCAACACTTCTGCATTATGGAATTTATTATTTCCTGCAGCGGGTGATAAATGTCAATATAGCCTATACGATCGGATATGTATTGTCGTTTCTGGTGAACTTCTATCTGACAGCTTATTTCACTTTCCATTCAGCTCCATCGTGGAAAAAGCTGACAGGAATGGGAGGAGCGCATGCAGTAAACTATTTACTTCATCTGGTTTTGCTGAATCTGTTTCTCTGGTTGGGGGTTCGGGAAGAATGGGCTCCGTTCCCTGTATTTGCCATTGCGGTGCCGGTTAATTTCCTGCTGGTACGTTGGGTGTTTAAGGAAAAGAAAAAAGGAGATATGCTATGAAACTGGTAATTGTAGTACCTTGTTATAATGAAGAAGAAGTGTTGTCTGAAACCACTTCCCGTTTGTCTGCTGTGATTCAGCGCATGGTAGAGGAAGGCAGGATCACAGAAGGGCAGATCTTGTATGTAGATGATGGAAGCCGGGACAAGACCTGGAGCCTGGTAGAAAGTCTCTCAACTGCTTATGCTTGTGTATCCGGACTCAAGCTAGCTCATAATGTCGGTCATCAGCAAGCTCTGTGGGCCGGCTTGGAATGGGCTGCTGTGCATGCCGATGCTACTGTTTCTATCGATGCAGATCTGCAGGATGATGTTGAAGCTATTCCCTTGATGGTAGATTATTTCAATAAGGGTATTGATATTGTTTTCGGAGTCAGGAAGGAGCGTAAGACTGATACCTTCTTCAAAAAGCATACGGCACAGGCCTTTTACCGGCTGATACGTGGCTTAGGAGGAGATATCGTTTACAATCATGCTGATTTCCGGCTGATGAGCAAACGTACGTTGCAGGCACTGGTCTCTTTCCCGGAACGTAACTTGTTCTTGCGGGGAATGGTTTCCTCATTGGGATATCCTTCTGCCATTGTTTATTATAACCGTAGTCCCCGCTTTGCGGGTGAGTCAAAATATCCTTTCAGTAAGATGCTCAGTTTTGCACTTGATGGGATTACTTCTTTTTCGGTACGTCCGTTGCGTTACATTACTTATCTTGGCCTTGTGTTTATACTGATAGCCCTTTTGGCTATTGTATATGGAATCTGCTCGTTTGTAGAAGGTACGGCAATTCCGGGATGGACTTCTTTGCTGGTTTCCTTGTGGTTTATTGGCGGAGCCATTTTGTTGGCCTGTGGAATAATTGGCGAATATGTGGGTAAGATCTATAAGGAGGTGAAACGGCGTCCTCGTTATTTTGTGGAAAAGACTATTCTTCCGAAAGAGAAAAACTGAGATGTCAGCATATTTCTCTTTCGGAAGGATATGGAAGAGAGAATATGACTCAAATATAAAAAAGAAACAGCTTCACAATACATCGTGAAGCTGTTTCTTTTTTATTTAGGATATACAGTGTGTTATGCGTTCTTGTTGGCACGTTTACGTTCTGTTTCATCCAGAATCACTTTACGCATACGCATGCTCTTCGGAGTAACTTCTACGTATTCATCTTCCTTGATGTATTCCAGAGCTTCCTCCAGTGAGAAGATAACCGGCGGGATGATGCGGGCTTTATCATCAGAACCGGAAGCACGCATGTTGGTCAGTTTCTTTGATTTGGTTACGTTGATCACCAGGTCATTTTCGTGAACATGCTCACCAACTACCTGTCCGGCATACACTTCGTCCTGCGGATAGATAAAGAATTTACCGCGATCCTGCAGTTTGTCGATGGCATAGGCAAAAGCTGTTCCGCTTTCCATTGCAATCATGGAACCGTTGGTACGGCGAGGAATTTCTCCCTTATACGGCTGATATTCCTTGAAGCGGTGAGCCATGATAGCTTCTCCCTGAGACGCAGTCAGAACATTTGTACGCAGACCGATGATACCGCGTGACGGCATGTCGAATTCAATGTTTACACGGTCACCCTGAGTTTCCATGGATACCATTTCACCTTTACGGCGGGTTACCATATCGATCATCTTGCTGGCAAACTCTTCCGGAACACTGATGGTCAGTTCTTCGATCGGTTCACATTTGACACCGTCAATTTCCTTAAAGATAACCTGAGGCTGGCCTACCTGAAGTTCATAGCCTTCACGACGCATGGTTTCAATCAATACAGACAAATGAAGCACACCACGTCCGGAAACAATCCATTTTCCATCTTCATTTTCAGTCTTGCGAACGCGCAGAGCCAGGTTCTTGTCCAACTCTTTCATCAAGCGGTCGTGAATGTGACGTGAAGTCACATACTTTCCTTCTTTTCCGAAGAACGGAGAGTCGTTGATGGTGAACAGCATGCTCATGGTCGGTTCATCAATAGCAATCGGTGGCAGCGGTTCCGGGTTTTCAAAGTCGCAGATGGTATCACCGATTTCGAAACCATCGATACCTATAATGGCACAGATATCACCGGAAGAAACCGATTCTACTTTCTTGCGTCCCAACCCTTCAAATGTATGTACTTCCTTGATCTTTGATTTAACCAGCGTTCCGTCACGTTTTGCCAGAGTGATGTTCATGCCTTCACTGATAGTTCCGCGATGTACACGGCCTACGGCAATACGTCCGGTATAAGATGAATAGTCGAGTGAGGTGATCAGCATCTGCGGAGTACCTTCCAGTTGCTTCGGAGCCGGGATGTATTTCACGATGGCATCCAGCAGCGGAGTGATGGTACCGGTCGGAGTTTTCCAGTCTTCACCCATCCAGTTATTCTTGGCAGAGCCATACAGTACCGGGAAATCCAACTGATCTTCCGTCGCATTGAGGCTGAACATCAGGTCGAATACCATTTCATAGACTTCTTCCGGACGGCAGTTCGGTTTATCAACCTTGTTGACTACTACAATCGGTTTCAATCCGATTTGCAGTGCTTTCTGGAGTACGAAACGGGTCTGTGGCATCGGACCTTCAAAAGCATCAACCAACAGGATACATCCGTCAGCCATGTTGAGGACGCGCTCTACTTCTCCACCGAAGTCAGCATGCCCCGGAGTATCGATGATATTGATTTTAGTACCATTGTAATTGATGGAGACATTTTTTGAAAGAATGGTTATACCTCTTTCACGCTCCAGATCGTTGTTATCCAGAACCAATTCGCCATTGGTCTGATCGTTGCGGAACAGGTGTCCCGCCAGCATCATCTTGTCCACGAGGGTTGTTTTACCGTGGTCAACGTGGGCAATGATGGCAATGTTTCTAATATCTTGCATACTATACCTATATATTTGGACGCAAAGGTACGATTTTTCCTCTGATTTTTCATGCGGAACAAATGGTTTTTTCAATTTATTATAAGCTTGTTCCGGGGTTTTGCCTTTTCAGGCTACCTGAGCCAGGTAGCCCGTTTCCACAGATATTCCAGCGGACCGTGATCGTGATGCTTCATCCACCAGTCACAGCATTTCCATTGCAGGAAGAAAAGAACGATTCCTGTCAGGCAGCTGGCTGTGATGGTGAGATGGCTGTGCAGTCCCAGTCCCCAGTGGTAAAAGAGGAAAGATCCGATGATACTCTGGGTGATGTAGTTGGTCAGACTCATTTTGCCGTATGGAATGATTTTTCGCAGCAGAGACTGCATACGGGTACGGTAATACATGAACAGTACACCGGATACAAGCATCAGCATGAAAGCAAAATTGGCAAGTGAACTGATGATCAGTGAGAGGGGAACCAGAATGGAGCGGTTTTCAATGAACTGAGGAAGCAGATTATTGATTCCATAAAGCGGGAAAAAGGCTATGATGGCACCAGCACAGATCTTATTCCATACGGGTAGTGCTTCCTGGAGGAACAGACGGCGGCGTCCGGCAAGCATACCCAGCAGGAAGAGAGCTGCAGTCTGGAAGACGCGTCCGTGATCCCATGCCCATGCCAGGCTGGCTAATTGTCCTTCCCAAAGGTTGGTACGCAAAGTTTCCAGAAAAGTTCCGTTCATCTGTGACTGGTAGGTCGTCATCCAGAGTTCACGGGTTGGAATCGTCAGCGGTGTATAAGTGGGATCGAAAGTTGCCCGTAAGGTATAATATAGGGGGAGAGGCTGGATCAGCAACAGACAGGCCAGTATCAGGACGGTCTTGTCGGATAAGCGGCAGGTCGGAACCAGAATGAAGCCTACCAAAGAATAGAGAACCAGTACCTCTGCCGTAAAGAATGAGGCATTCAGGTTGCCGAACAGGAACAGCAGAATCAGGCGCCAGCAGAAGCGTAGACGGAAATCTTTGCCTTTCATTTGCTGATTGTTGTCTTGGATGAAAAAGCTGAATCCGAATAACAGAGCGAATACAGCATAGGCTTTTCCTCCGAACATGAAGAACAGTCCGTCCCAGATTGCTTTGTCCGTGAAGTTCAGCCAGGCACTTTGTGCAGAGGTGTCCGGATAAGATCCGAAATTGAAATGTTCGATGGAATGCAGGACGATGATACCCATTACGGCCAGTCCTCTTAATACGTCAGCTACGTCAATGCGTGCGTTTTTCCTTGTTGTTGGTTGATCCATAGTAATGCTTCTGTGTATCTGTTGGGTATTAGTTTAAAATTCGGCTGCGAAGTTAGGAACTATTTCGATTCGTTCCAAATCTCACAGAAGCCTTTTAAATCCTTCCTTTCGGATGAACATTCAGCGAAGTAATTGATTAAATTTGTTGCCCGTTTTTAAAACAAAGGAAGAATGAACGAAGAACAACTCAAGCAAAAAGTGCAGGGATGGATCGTGTTTATTTCGTCCCTGATTCTGATAGGTAAGTTTGCTGCCTATTGGCTGACCAATTCAGTCGGCATTCTGACCGACGCCATGGAGAGTATTGTGAATGTACTTGCAGGGGCTGTCAGTTTGTACAGTCTCCGTTGGTCTGCACAGCCCAAGGACAAAAGTCATCCGTTCGGTCATGGAAAGATGGAGCAGATTTCGGCTTCAGTGGAAGGTATCTTGATTACGTTTGCCGGTGTTCTGATTGTTTATGAAGGTGTACTTCATCTGTTTTTTCCGGCAGGTATCCAGAAGTTGGATATCGGTATTTACATTGTGGCTTTTTCAGGACTTCTCAATTATCTGATGGGATGGTACAGTGTACATATCGGCAAGCGTTATAATTCCATGGCACTGATAGCAGGAGGGAAGCATCTGCAGTCGGATACTTACTCCACAATTGGTCTGGTGGCCGGTTTGCTGGTTCTGTATTTTACAGGAATTGCCTGGATTGACAGTGTCCTTGCTTTCCTTTTCGGTGGAATCATAATCGTGACGGGAGTATCTATTCTGCGGAAGACCATTGCCAATTTATTGGATAAGGCTGATGAGGCCTTGTTGGAAGACATGGCTTCTGAGCTGAATGCCAAACGGTCACCTGACTGGATTGATATTCATAATGCAAAGGTAATCAAGTATGGTAACTATCTGTATATGGATTGTGATCTGACGCTTCCTTGGTTTTATACCATTGAAAAAGGACATGACGAAGGAGCTCATCTCCGGCAGATTCTGGAAAAGAAGTATGCTGACCGGATTCAGTTGACAATTCATCTGGACCCCTGTACGGTTTTCGAACAGTCCAAGTGCCGTAGCTGTATCTGTAAAGACTGCAAGACACGTAAGGCAGCCTTTGAGCAGGCTGAACCGATTACACTGGCAACTTTTGTGGAACATGCCGATGAAGTTGACCGTTGATCTTTTATTCGGGAAACTTACAAAAAAAGTCTGAAAAGGCTTGTCGTTTAAAAGATTATACCTATCTTTGCAACCGCAAATCAAATTTATCTATTTTAAAAAGTCAAAATTATGTATTTAGACGCAGCTAAAAAACAAGAAATCTTTGGAAAGTACGGAAAGTCTAACACTGATACTGGCTCACCTGAAGCTCAGATTGCATTGTTTTCATACCGTATTTCTCACCTGACTGAGCACATGAAGCTCAACAGAAAAGATTATAGCACTGAAAGAGCCCTGACTACACTGGTAGGTAAGCGTCGTGCGTTGCTGAACTACCTGAAAGAACGTGATATCGAAAGATATCGTTCTATCGTTAAGGAACTGGGTCTGCGTAAGTAATTCTTTACTTGCTGCAACGAACAAAATTCCGGGTCGTTTCCATCATACTGGAGACGGCCCGGATTTTTTATGCAGTTATCATTATAATAAGATATTGTTCTGATTTCTCTGATATTCTCCGGGAGTAATGCCATAGTATTTCTTGAAGGTCTTGCAAAAGTGTGCGTTGTCGGTAAAGCCCAGCTCAAAGGCAATCTCTTTTATGGTTACTCCGTTGTCTTTCAGTAATTGCAGTGCGGAATTCATCCTGAGCAGGATGATGTAGTTGGTGGGGGTGATTTTAAATGTCTGCTTGAATATTTTATGAAAATAATTGGGGGATACATTGCACATGCATGCCAGTTCTTTTAAATGGATGGTGTCTTTGTAGTTTGCGTGCATGTAGCGCATGGCCGGTTCCAGTCTGTAGATTTTGGTAGATGTGGCAGTGATATCGCAGTCTTTCGTCAGCCTTGTTATCACGGTCTGTATCAGAGCCTGTACATGCATGATCGACAAAACATATTCCCAGGATGAGATTTTGGTACTGTTCAGCAGCATATCGATATGCTGTTCCAGGCCGATGAATGAGATACCGTTAGTCTCGATTTCTACAACGGCTGGCAGATTCAGCAGTCCTTGATAAATCATCAGGTCCTTGGGAAGAAAGTGAATCCAGTGAGTGGAGAATGATTCTTTACAATACTGTTTACTCAGTTTGCTTCCGTTGATAAAATACATTTTCCCTTTTTCCAGTGTAAAATCATCCTGATCGCTGCATACGTGTACATTTCCCTCTGTGAGCTGGTATAACTTGAAACAGTTGTCTATTTCTGTATGCCGCTTGTTCCATGATCTGTTTCCGGCATGAAATCCGCCGGCGAGCAGTTCGTATGTCTGATTTAAGTATATCATATGCTTTTTTTGTGATAAAGGATAAGATTTTACAATAATAGTTCATTTTTTTACAAAGGCAAAATGTTGTAAGCGGTTATTTTTGCAGATACTATGAATGAATACACCGGACTCTTACAGGCTGGGATACGGAAACAGGCGTAAGAAGGTCGGATAAGAAACAACAAAAGATAATAAAAATGAGAACCAGAAAATTATTTCTTGCAGCACTTTTACTGATGGCTGGCCGTGCTGGTGCCCAGGTAGCAACTCCGGCTCCGGTTTATCCGTTGCCCAGTCCTGAACATATGGAATGGCAGCGCCTGGAACAATATGCCATGATCTGCTTTGGAATGAGTACTTTTAATGATCTGGAGTGGGGATATGGGGATACACCTCTTGAGCGTTTTGCTCCCATTGGAGGAGAGATTGATGCAGAGCAGTGGGTGGAAGTATGTAAAAAATCCGGAATGAAGGGATTGCTTATTGTTGCCAAACATCATGACGGATTCTGTCTGTGGCCTTCTAAATACACAGATTACAGTGTAAAAAATACCTCGTGGTGCCAGGGCAAAGGTGATTTGCTGGATGATATTCATAAAGCCTGTCAGAAGCATGGCATGAAGTTTGCACTTTATCTTTCTCCCTGGGACCGTCATCACGCTCAGTATGGAAAGAAAGAGTATGTGGAATATTTTCATAAACAGATCCGTGAACTGATGGAGCGCTATCCTGATACGTTTGAATATTGGTTTGACGGTGCTAATGGAGGAGACGGATATTATGGAGGAGCCCGTGAGAACCGGACGATTCCCAATCTTGAAGAATACTACAATTATCCCAATGCCGTGAGAACCATCAAAGGTATTGCTCCGAAAGCAATGATATTCGGCGGAACATGCGGTGATATCCGCTGGATCGGTAATGAGGAAGGCTGGGCTGATGAGACCAACTGGGCTATGATGCCGGGACTTGATGATCCGAACGCTGCAAGTGTATCTCCGACCACAGGCTGTGAAACAGGTTCAATGTGGATGCCGGGTGAGGTTGATGTATCCGTTCGTCCCGGATGGTATTATCATGCTGCTGAAGACAATAAGGTGAAGTCGGTAGCCCAGCTGGTGGATATCTATTACCAGAGTGTGGGACGTAATGCCAATCTCCTTCTGAGTTTCTGCCCTGACCGTCACGGGCGTATTCATCCGATTGATTCAGTTCGGACCATTGAATGGTGGAAGACGATTCAGCGTGAATTGAAGGACAATATACTGGTTCATGCCAAGGTTACGGCCGATCAGGTGCGCGGGCAGGGGTTTGAAGCTTCCCGTGTCAGTGACGGACGTTCCGATACCTATTGGGCAACGCCTGATGGTGTGTCTGCCGGAGTACTTACGTTTACGTTTGATACACCTCAGAAAGTGAATCGTCTGTTGCTGCAGGAGTATATCGAACTCGGACAGCGTGTTGCTTCCTTCAAAGTCGAATATCAGACATCTGACGGGACATTTGTTCCTCTGCCACTTACAGAGAAGACAACAACCATCGGTTACAAGCGGATTCTTCGTTTCAATACGGTCGAAACCCGTGCTCTCCGTGTAAACTTTGAGCGGGCCAAGGGACCTTTGTGTATTGCCAATGTAGAAGCATTTCTTGCACCCAATCTGATGGTAGAACCGGCTATCCGCCGCGATGCAGACGACCGTATCGTGCTTACAGCCAATGACCGTGAGAGTGAGATCTATTATACTACCAATGGTTCGGTTCCGCAAGTGGGCAAGAACAGATATACGAAGCCTTTTGTGTTTAACAAGCGGGGTGAGATCAAGGCAATAGCCTATGACAAGAACTTTAAGAAACAGAGTGAGGTTGCTACTCAGAAATTTGATCTTCCTATGCGTCGTTTCCGTCTGCTGGGTACTGACAGCCGTAATCTTTTTGATGGCGATCCTCATACGGCAGACTGGTTTACTACGGGCTCTGCTACGATTGATATGGGAGAGAAACACACCCTGACGGGAATCACTTATCTGCCCGAACAGAACCGTTGGACTTCCGGATATATTCACCGTTATGAAGTGTGGGCGGGAGAAACAGAGGCATCCCAAAAGAAGGTAGCCGAAGGTGAATTCTCAAACATCAAGAATTCTCCTACATTGCGGGAAGTCCGTTTTGCTCCCGTCAAGGCCCGTTTCATAACTCTCAAGGCCATTCAGATTGTAGATGATGTGAAACGGTTTAATATTGGTGAATTCTCGGTAATCAGTAAATAAAAGAATATGGACATTATCAGACGATTCGGATTTATTGGGGCGGCATGCTTCCTCATGGCTTGTAGTCATCAGAATGCTCAAAAGACAGCCGATGAACCGATACAGGCTTTTTGTATCGATTTTAACTGGAGCGGTAAAGGCTATGCAGGGCTTTCATTACCTGAGGACTATTCCCAGGCAGATCCTAAGGAACATTTTGAATGGTACAAGGCTCATGGTGTGAATACGATTCAGAGTTTTTGTGTCAGTCATAATGGCTATGCATGGTATGACAGTGACATTGTCCCTAAGGTTCCGGGGCTGCGGTCGAACTTCTTGAAGGATCTGGTGGATATGGGACATCGTGAAGGAATGAAAGTGATGGGGTATTTTTCACCGGGCACCAATGTCCGTTGGATGAAGGAGCATCCTGATGAAGTTTATGATAATCAGACAATGTTTCATATTGTATATACATCTGAGTATCTGACATACTTGGGCAATGTCATTTATGAAGCTGTCAGCAAAACAGGGATAGATGGTTTTATGATTGATGCTTTATTCACAGCACCGCGGGATTCTGCTGAAGCAATGAAATGGATGCCCTGCGAGCGCCAGATCTATGAAGAACTGTTTGGTGAACCGTTTCCGGGAAAGGAACATATCACGGACGAACAGGTGCTGGAGTATAAGCGCAGGTCGACAGAACGATGCTGGGATACAATTTACCAGTCGGCCAAGAGAGCGAATCCGGATTGTATCGTATGGCTTACCTGCCATGATCTGACTCATCCTCAGATTCGTCCCGGCAGCAGAATCTTCAAGCAGGCAGACTGGCTGATGAGTGAAAATTCGGATGCGAAATATCTTAAAATCATACAGGATGCCATTGGACCACATACACAGTTAATTCAGTGTATTTCCGGATGGGCCAGCCATGATGCCAAGTCACTTCTGGATCAGGATGATGGAATCAAGCGAGGCTGGTATGGTTTTGCCTGGCCCGATTCAGCTACGACCTTGCCATATACCCTCGAGAGTGCACAGGGAGATCCCCGCTTCAGGCAGAATGCCATGAATATTGAGGAAATGACGAAGTTTTATAAAGGCAACAAGTAATTTGATCAGACAGGGACATTCAGTGAATATCTGACGGACAGATTGGCTGAATGTCCCTGAATAATTTATTTCTTTTCCGGTTTCTTACTGAACCGGTATGCAATGCGGAGCATTCCGTACCGGGGAATAACATTCTTCCATGTTTCCATGCTTCCCTGAGCGTTGAGGCTGTAGGTAATGTTGGAAAGCTGCCCCAACAGGTCAAATCCTACGGCAGTCAGGATCAGCTTACCTTTCAGGAAACTCTTTGAAAGCTGTGCATTCCATACCCAGTCCCGGCTGTTCATCTGTTCGTTGGAATATCCGTATCGGGTATAATAGTTCAGATCAGTGGCGAGGGTGAATCCCCAGGGCATATTCCAGTGTCCGAACAGTCCGTATGTGATGTCTGCAGCATCTACATTCTGGAATCCCTCCCGTTCACTGGCCGCATGGTTCCATGCCGCAGATGCCTTGACCCCCACGCGCAATTTGTCGTGGCTGTACTCCAGGCTTAGCGGAAGTTTGAGATAATTGGTCTTTACGTAACTGCGTATCAAAGCATCTTCATTGTTTGACGTGAGATCCACGCTGTGCACATATTGATTTTCCAGCTGCATTTCCAGGTTGAAACGTTTTTGCTTTCCAAGGGGAGTGACATACCAGACAGATCCGCTGGTGTTCCAGTTCCCGTTTACATTTTGAGGACAGTATGTGCGTACTCCGTTTTCCGGATTATAGAATTGTCCGGTGGCAAGTGCATTCTGATATATATTGACAGTAACATGGGTACTTATCATTCCGATATTTTTCGGCCGTGAAGAATGCTTGAAGAGGAGTGTGTAGATACCGGTCCGGCGTAAATTCGGATTCCCCTGTTCTACGTTCAACGGATCCGAATCAAACCGGAGACCCATCAGCTGGAACATGGAAGGCATTTTCTGGCTATAATCAGCAATCAGTTCCAGCTGATGTTTCATGCCCGGCGTATTCCTGAGCAATTCCAGACGCATTCCCGGCAACCATACTGTCCGGCTACTCTGACTCTGTTCCTCGCCTGTAAAAATCCATTCTTCCGACTGCATGGTAATGCGTGGGTCCCATATAAACCGCAGGCGTGAATACCGTCTTCCCTTGCGGACTTCCACATGATCATACCGCCCTCTCAGCGACAATGTAACATCGTGCAGCCGGTTGTCCGTGAGATAGCTGTTGGAGATGTCCAGTGTGGAAAGCAGGGCTTCCCGGGTGGATGGGAGCGAACCTAACGGTGCTGATGCCATGTCTTCCAGCAGATCCAGCCGGTAGAGTGAATTCTCCTGTTCGGTTTGTGTGAAATTATAATCCAGGTGTGGCATAATCATCCATTCCCATTTCTCATCGAAACCATGGGAGTATTCGATGGATGCCATTGCATGTTTTTTATCCGAGGGCAAGTTGAAATAACGGCGTCGGTTGTCTGCTGCGGCTGATTCGCTGGAAGAGTAATCCAGTCGGTAAAGATCATGCCGTTCGTCCGTGAGGTGTTCTGCATCGAAACCGGCGGAGATTCCCAGTATGCCGCCGGTAAACGGAACGGACAGGCTGAGGTTGGCAACGGCTCCTCCGTTGATTTTAGTTGCATGGCTGAGCTGTTCTGAGCGTACCCGGTTGATCAGCAGGCTGTCAAGCAGTGTATGCTGGATGGCAGGACTTTGTAATTGTTCCTGCAGGAAGCCGGCACTTCCAATGACTGTCGGATCCTGCCTGAATTCAGCTTGCAGGTAACGGTTGTTTCCGTTAGCCCGGTAGAAATTCAGTTCCGGGGTTACGGTAAGGTTTATGCTGTTCCGGCTTCGTTCGGGACCCAGTCTGAAATACATTCTGTGTCTGGTGTAGAGTTCTGTGGTCTGAGAGTTCCCTTTACTCCAGTTTCTCCCGAAGGTAGTTTTCCCTTGCTGGAAATGCTCTGTAGCCTGATTGCTTATATTGTCGTTGTCCGTATGCTGGGCGTTCAGTTGTCCTTCCAGGTCGAAAAGTCCGTATTTATCACTTATTGTATAGTCTATTCCTCCTTTTTCGGTAGTGCTTGTGCCGTTTCCGATATCACTGGGCAGCCATTCCCCGTCCTGTCCGGGTTTACGGTTTTCGTGGGTGTTGTTGGCTGTAGCATAAAGTGAAACGCGCGACTGCGGGGTGAAACGTGTGAGAAATACGCGTCCCAGCCAGCGGTCGTGTGTTCCACCTCCTGCTTCTACATTACCCAGCCATCCTACCTGATATTGTTTCTTCAGGTTGATATCCATTACCAGATCTCCGTCGTCCACTTTTTGTCCCAGTCTCTGGCTCAGTTCACTTAGCCGGTTGTACACTTTTATGTCTTCTATGGTATAAGCGGGCAGATTATCCAGCAGGACGGAATGGTCTCCCTTGAAGAAATCCTTTCCGTTGAGCAACAGGCTTTCCACCTTCTTCCCATTGACGAAAAGTTGCCCGTTGCGTTCCAGTCTGGCTCCGGGCAGCTGTGATATCATGGCATCCAGCATGGAGCCTTCTGCCAGATTGAATGCATTGGCGTTATAAATAACGGTATCTCCCCGCGTAAAGAACTTGATTTTTGTAGCTTTGATAACCACCTCGTCCAGCGCTTGTGAATTCATCGGAAGCCGGCGTAGTTTCAGAGGCCCTATGGAATACCGTTTTTCCCGTTTGCTGCTGCGGATGGTAAACTTTTTAGTCAGTGAAGAATACTCAGGATGACTGACCCGGATGATATATGTCCCCCCTCTTAATGCGTCCATTGTGAAGGATGATTCCGTGCGGTCTTCCAGGCTCCATTGCTGCCTTTGCAGAAGTACACTGTCTTTGTCCAGCAATTCCACCTGGACGCCATCTATGAGACCATGCATGGTGAAGGCATCACATACATGCCCCCATATTTTGATGCTGTCTGATTTTTCTGCAAAGATTGTTGCTGTGTAAAGACTAAGGAAGATAAAAAAGAAGATTCTTCTCATGGGTAAATAAAAGAAAAATTTCTCCCCCCCCCTTTTTTCTGAGTAAGAGCTGCTTCCCGGATGTGTTTTCATGTTTTTCTAATAGTTATAAACTTGATTTAAATAATCTTTAGTCAAAGGTATAAATAGTTTTTGAATGTGCAAAAAAATTTTTTTCTTTGTGCATAATGATTCGAGGGAGTGTCATAATTCCCATTTGAATGTTATGACACTCCCTCGACTGAACTTAAGCTTCCGCAGCAGGATAGGTCAGGTTTTCTTCGCTGGCCTGCTCCAGAACTTCATGCAGATATTTGGCGGCTTCCCAGCGTGCCATAGGCAGATTCATCAGCAGATAATTTCCGCAGTCGCGTGGAGTGGCTCCGGGAACTTCGCCTTCGTATCCGGCAATGAAGCTGAAAGTTTCCTTCATCAGCGGCAGAATGTCGCGTGAAGTCAGATCTCCTTTTACCACCAGATAATTTCCGGTAAGGCATCCCATCGGTCCCCAGTAGATGATCTTGTCGGCCCATACGGGATGATTGCGCAGGAAAGTGGCAGCCAGATGCTCCATGGTATGAATGGCCGACGGGCTCAGGGCCGGTTCGCGGTTGGGCTCTTTCATGCGGATATCGAATGTAGTGACTGTCTCTGTTCCTACCTGATCCTGGCGTGACACGTAAATGCCCCGCAGCAGGTGGATATGGTCAATGGTAAAGCTTGGTATCTTTTTCATATGGTCAGGAATGAAATAAAATGGAAGATTCTTGAATTAAAGTTTGTTTGGCAGAGCCTTGAGGAAAGCCTCCGTAACATGGAACGAGCGGTCAGCCATTTCTCCCCAGAAGTTCTTGTATTGTTCCAGATGCTTTTCTGCTCCCGGTGTATCACTGATGATGCGGAAGCTGATGAAGGGAACTTCGTACAGATGGCATACCTGGGCGATGGAAGCAGACTCCATATCAACAGCCAGTCCTTCCGGGAAATTCGCCTTGATGGTTTCCAGTTCCTGGCGGTCAGTGATGAACTTGTCACCGCTACAGATCAGTCCTCCGTGGATAGCTGTTTCCGTATCCAGACTGATTGCACACTGGTAGAGAGTCTCGTTGCCGGTAAAGTAGAGCGGAAGTCCCTGGATTTGTCCGTAGGCATTGCCTTCGCCGCACCACACGTCGTGGTACACGATCCGGCTGCTTACTACTACATCCATCACGTTGAGGCAGCTGTCAATGCCTCCAGCCACACCGGTGCTGATGATACAGTCGGGAGCAAAGTTGCGGATCATTTCCACTGCTCCGGCTGCTGCATTCACTTTTCCGATGCCGCACTGCATCAGGATGATGGTATTGTTTTTGATGGTTCCTTCCGTATAGGTGAAAGGACCTTCCTTACGTTCCGTCGGGTTCTCGAGTTGGTTGGCCAGTTGTTTCTGTTCGGAAGACATGGCCGTAATGATTCCTATTTTCATGCTTATTAATCAATTTACTCCGCAAATTTACGACTTTTCAGGGAGTATTGTGTTATCTTTGTCGGCTGAAAACATGAATTAACTAATAAACTATCTGTTCATTATGAATCAGTTCAGGAAATTACTTCCCGACGTGGTGGCAATTCTTTTGTTTGCCGTCATCTCGTTTGCTTACTTTTTCCCGGCTGTAACCGAAGGGCGTATTCTGGCTCAGCATGATGCCGTTGCGGGAATCGGTGCCGGACACGAAATGCAGAAGTATCAGGAACGGACGGGCGAACGTACCCGCTGGACAAACTCCATTTTCGGCGGTATGCCTACCTATCAGCTTGCTCCCAGTTATGACTCAACAGATCTGCTGGGGGGCATCATCAAGGCATATCATTTGTTCCTGCCTACTTATGTATGGTATGTATTTGTCATGTTGCTGGGGTTTTATATTCTGCTCCGGGCATTTGATTTCCGGGTGTGGATGGCCGCTCTGGGTGCCGTGCTCTGGGCTTTCTCATCCTATTTCTTCATCATCATTGCTGCCGGTCATATCTGGAAGCTGATGGCGCTGGCTTATATCCCGCCTACCATTGCCGGTATGGTGCTGGTTTATCGGGGACGTCTGCTGGCCGGAGCGGTCGTGACGGCTTTGTTCACTTCTTTCCAGATTGTAGCCAACCATCCGCAGATGAGCTATTACTTCCTGTTTGTCATGCTGTTTATGGCAATAGCATATGGAGTGCAGGCGAAACGTGAAGGCCGGATACCGCAATTCCTGAAGGCTACGGCTGTATTGATCGTAGCCGGACTGACAGGAGTGTGCGTCAATCTGTCGAATCTTTATCATACTTACGAATACAGCAAGGAGTCCATGCGAGGCAAAAGCGAACTGGTGAAGGAAAATTCTGCCGACCAGACCGACAGCGGACTGGAACGCAGCTACATCACCCAGTGGAGCTATGGCATCGGTGAAACCTTCTCATTGCTCGTTCCGAACGTCAAGGGAGGTGCGTCGGTTCCTCTTTCGGAAAATGAGACTGGAATGAAAAAGGCCGATCCTCAATATATGGGACTCTACGGCCAGCTGGGACAATACTGGGGAGAACAGCCGGGCACTTCCGGACCAGTATATGTGGGAGCATTTGTCATGTTCCTTTTCCTGCTGGGAATTTTTATTGTCCGCGGTCCTATGAAGTGGACTCTGGTGGCAGGTACGGTGTTCTCCATTCTGTTGTCATGGGGAAAGAACTTTATGGGGCTGACCGATTTCTTTATCGATTACGTACCGATGTACAGCAAGTTCCGTGCAGTTTCTTCCATTCTGGTAATTGCTGAATTCACCATTCCTTTACTGGCTGTCATGGCTTTGCGTGAGGTTATCAACCGTCCTCAGCTGTTGCGTGAACAGGCACGTGCCTTTTACATCAGTCTGGCGCTGACCGCAGGTATTTCCCTGCTGTTTGCTCTGGCTCCGGGCTTCTTCTTCTCTTCCTTTGTTTCCAGCATGGAGATGAGCGCCCTTCAGAATGCCATTCCGGCCGAACAGCTTGCCCCGATTCTTGTCAATCTGGAGGAAGTACGTCAGGCTATTTTCACGGCCGATGCCTGGAGAAGTTTCTTCATTGTGCTGATTGGCGTAGCATTGTTGTGGGCCTATTGTGCCGGTAAGCTGAAAGCTGGTCTGCTGGTGGGGGCCCTGACTGTGCTCTGTCTGGCAGATATGTGGAGTGTCAACAAGCGCTATCTCTATGATGAACAGTTCGTGGCCAAAGGAACGGAAATGCAGCCGTTCAGTCAGCCGACCGCAACCGATAAGGAAATCTTGAAGGATACGACACTGGATTATCGGGTACTGAATCTGTCAGTCAATACCTTCAATGAAAACAATACGGCTTACTGGCATAAGAGCATCGGAGGATATCATGCCGCCAAGTTGCGCCGTTATCAGGAAATCATTGAGGAACATATCCAGGGTGAAATCACTTCACTGTTCAAGAAGTTCCCCGAAGCAGGAGCAGACATGACGAAGCTGGATGCCAATCTGACTCCGGTGCTGAACATGCTGAATACCCGTTATTTCATTTTCCCTTTGCAGGGAGGAGAAACGGTTCCGGTCTTCAATCCTTACGCATTGGGCAATGCCTGGTTTGTGGATGAAGTGGAATATGTGGACAATGCCAACGGAGAAATCGATGCACTGCACCGTATCAATCCGCGAAATACGGCTGTGGTAGACCGGAAGTTTGCTGAAGTGCTGAAGCCGGTTGCTGCAACTGATAGCTTGAGACAGATCACTCTGAAGACCTATGAACCTAATGCTCTGACCTATGAAGTCAGTTCAGAGCAGGGCGGTCTGGTTGTCTTCTCTGAAATCTATTATCCGGGCTGGCGTTCCTATCTGGACGGAAAAGAAGTTTCACACGGACGTGCTGATTACGTTCTGCGTGCCATGAATGTCCCGGCAGGGAAACATACTGTTGAGTTCCGCTTTGATCCGAAGTCACTGCATGTGACGGAAGCCATTGCCTTTACGGCGCTGGCCGTACTGGTTCTGGGTGCGGTTCTGGCTATTGTGTGGAAATTGCGGAAGCGGAAATAGAAAGAACAACAAGATAACTTGTGCGATGAGGCTGTTTCAGATTGTTTTGGAACAGCCTCTGTTATTTTATAGTGAGGATAAGAATCTGTCCAATGAATGATTCGATGAAGAATAAGTGTAAGGACAATTTTGCAGTATTGTCTAGAAGAAACTTTTGTTTCGTGCTGGTGGAACTTTTATTTCGACTGGAAGAAACTTTTGTTTTCTGCTGGTGGAACTTTTGTTTATTCCGCATGAAACAGATTTATTGACTGGATAAAGGGGAGAAAGTTGCAGGAACTTCCCTGTCAGAAGAGGGAAGTCCGATGGTGAGACATGCGTAGTTTGGCATGTCGCAGAGGTTTCAGTCGCTTGAGTGCCCTTGGAGTCCGACGGACATGTGAGTGCAGTTTCCGCCAGAATTTCTGGCTGAGCAGAAAGATCAGGAAGATGGTTCCAACAATACAGACCGCACCGAAAAGTTCTTTCAGGCTGGTCAGCAAAGTCTGCTGGCTTACTGCATCGTAGAGCTGCCGGAGAGAAACATCAGGAGCCCATTCTTTCACCTGGTCCATGTTCTGGCTTAACAGACCGATGTTTTCCTGTTCCATGTATTTCAGCCACCGGTTCAGGATGGCAGTACCCAACGGCGTTGCAATGCTGGTACGGATGAAGCTCAACACGCAGAGTCCCTGAAAGAAATGCTTGAACGGAACTGTCTTGGCTATATAGATAGTCAGTGAAATGTACAGCACTCCGTGTCCGATACCCTTCAGAAAATTAGGGAAATACAGACTTTCGATGTTCAGGTTGGGATGAATCAGGAAATACATGTAATACTGATAAACCACGATCAGAATAAATCCTACCGTGATCAGCAGTTTATATCCTTTGTGCAGAACGGCCTGGCGATAGAAGACAATGCCTGCACCCGCCAGAATTCCTGCAAAGACACACCAGTTCAGTGAAACGGCATTCAGCATGTCGTATCTCAGAATGGAGCGCATGAAAGTTTCCTGCAGGACGGATGAGGTGGTGAGAAACAGACACAGCATCAGAAACAGGAACAGGATAGTCGGGAAATGACGGTAGGTCAGTACCTGCGGATCAATATACGGGTGGCGCAATGTACACATCCGGTTGATGTTGATCAGTGTGGCCACGACAGCAGTTACCAGACATCCGCGGATCAGCGGGCTGTCCAGCCAGTCGTAGTATTCTCCGTAAATGCAGACAAAGACAATGGCGAACAGAACGAGTGTCCACAGCAGGGCACCGGTCCAGTCTATTCCGTACAGGGGCATTTTCTTGGCCACGCGGAAGGGGCGTGTCAGGAAGAACACACAGAACCAGACCACAATCAGTAGACCGATGACCAGCCAGTGCATGTACTGCCAGTTGGCCCAGTCACTCAGATGAGTGGCTACCAGTCCCGAGAGCTGGATGCTTTCGAGTACGATGATGTAGATCACCGGATAGAATACGGAGAAGTTTCCCGAAGGAGTTACGCTCAGACGGATATTTGAAAAACATTCAAATGTGCCCCACATGCGGAAAAATCCCGAGACAAAACAGGTGGCTACCAGGATGGCAATGTTCTGCGACTGCATGGTGATCAGGTTGCAGACAATCAGAACCGGGCAGACCGTCAGAAAAATGCGCCGTGTCGTGAAGCGGAACTTGAGCCGGAACAGGATGGGGAAGATGACCGTCATGCCGATGAATGAAGCATATCCCGCCATCATGACGTCTTCTCTCAGACAGCCCAAAGCACTTGACATCTGGGTGGAAGTAGGCAGGAATACTCCTCCGTTGAACAGGAACACCATGGCGAAGAACAGGGACAGGAGGATACAGACCGGGGTCGGGATGAATTCCTTGAAATATAAAATTCTCGGACGTTGTTCAGACATACCTTATTTATATATTATAGCTTGACGTAACACTCTACATTCATACCGGCCCGCAGACGGTTCAGATTTTTCTGTTCGTTGTTGCCGGTAAATTCGATGCGGACAGGGATACGCTGTTCTACCTTGACGAAGTTTCCGGCTGAATTGTCCTGAGGAATCAGTGAATAGAAAGACCCTGTGGCATCGGAGATGGAAACAATCCGTCCTTCATAAACGACATTGGGAATAGCGTCCACTTTCATTTCTACCAGCTGTCCCTGTTTCATGTCGGTAGTCTGTGTTTCCTTGTAATTGGCAATCACCCATTTTTCCGTACCGTCTACCAGAGTGACCAGTGTCTGTCCCGACTGCACCAGTTCTCCTTCGTGGATGTTCTTCCGGCCGGTTACTCCGTCGGCTGTGGCACAAATGACGGTGTATGAAAGGTGCAGCTTGGCCAGATTCAGTGCAGCTTCTGCCAGTTTGATGTCCGATTCATTCTGTTCCAGACGCTGGGTCTGCTCCTGTTTGACCAGTTCCGACGACTGTTTCTGCCGGAGCAACTGTTCATAGCGGGCCTTGGCTGCTGCATATTCCGTCTGCACCCGGTCGAATTGCTGGGGTGTCACCGCTTCTTCTTTCATCAGTCCCTCGTAACGTTTGTAGTCGGTTTCTGCATTTTCCAGACGGATCCGCTGCTCTTCGATGGCAGCTTCCGTCACGAAGATATTGTTCTGGGTGGTATTGATGGTGGTGTGCATGGCACTCTTGCCGGCCAGTGCATTCTGATAGTCCGCTTCTGCCTGGGCAACTTTCAGCAGATATTCCGTATTCTCAATGACTACCAGAGTATCTCCTTTCTTGACAGACTGGTATTCTTCGAAATAGATCTTCTTGATAAATCCCTGTACGCGGGTATTGATGGGACTCAGGTGTTGTTTCACTTGCGCATTGTCTGTGTATTCCACATTTCCCAGATGAATGAATTTTCCACATACCCAGCTGATTCCTCCAACCAGAATCAGTGCGATGAAAAAGTTCGGGATGGCTCTTTTCTTGTTTTTTATCATAGACTTATCGTTTGTTTAGTTCTTGTTTGAAAAATCAGAGGTTTCCGGTCAGCTTCTTGAGCAGGTAATACTGATACAGGATCCCGATCTGGTAATTGGCCAGTTGCAGTTCCATGTCCAGCTGTGTATTGCTGGCATCCAGCATATCCGTAATCAGTGCGAGTCCGTTTACATATCGCTGCCGGACAATGTTAAAGTTTTCGTGAGCCAGCTGTACACTTTTTTTCTGTGTGCGCAGACGGATATACGCTTCATTCAGATTGACGTAAGCTTCATGGATGGAGTTGCCGGTTTCTTCTACGGCCAGTTTGCGTGCCTCTTCCATTTTCAGGGCAGACAACCGTGCCTGTTTCAGTTTCTTTCCGTTCTTGAACAGCGCATCCAGATTGTAGGAAATGCCAACTCCCGCATACCAGTAGCTGAAGTTGTTGTTCAAGGGAGGCACTTCGATCAGGATCGGTCCGTTGAGATCATTGGCGGCGTGCAGGCTGATGCGTGGCCGTTTCTCGGCACGGAGAAGTTCAATCCGGTTCTTTTCCTGCTCAATCTTTACGTCGGCCAGTCTGACTGATGGCGTCAGCGGTATCTCCCGGATCCATTCCGCTTCATCCCGCTTCTCTACTGTCAGCCGGAAAAGCTCCGTTGTATCAGGCTGGATGGCTACATCCGGTTCCAGTCCGATCGTAGTAGCCAGGCGGTGACTCAGCACGTCGATCTTGTCTTTGACAGAAGTCAGTTGCAGCTCCAGACTCTGCAACTGGAGCTCGTAGCGGGTAATGTCACTCTTCAGAGCTGTACCCTGACGGTAGGATGCCCGCATATCCTTGACGAGCAGCTGAGTCTGTGCGATGTTATTCTCATATACCCGTTTCTGGTTGTTCAGCTGGAAAAGATCCAGATAATATCCGGTCAGCATGAAACGGATATCCTGCCGGTTCCGGACATACTCCAGTTCCGCTTCCTTCTGTTGCAGTTTGCTGCGGTTGATATTCCGGTTGATGGCCCCTCCGGCATAAATCACTTGTGAGGCTTTCAGCACGAATGTATTTCCGAAGTGCGGCATATCCGCATGTATGCCGTTTGAGAAGTTACGGTCGGTCATGACCCCGTCGCCGATGTAATTCAGATCCAACTGTGCCTGGATGGAAGGAAGCCGGTCATTCTTTGCGATTCTGACTCCCTGCTCAGCCTCCCTGATCGCCAGGTCATGCAGGCGAATGCTCTTGCTGTGTTGGTCAGCCAGTCGGAACATTTCGTCCAGGCTTAGCGTAAGGGGCTGGGCCGGCAAATTTGAAAATAAAAGAACAATACAATTTACAACTAATAATCTCATACCTGTTTGTCTCTGCATACTAATCTCTATTGAATCGAAAACCTGTTTTCCCGCTTTCGGGAATTTCCGGTCCGCAGGCTGCATAAAGGCCTGTCTGTGAATGCGGACGGAACAAAAAGGGTGTTATCCTTGTTTTGACTTTGCAAAGTTACGCTTTCTGTCTGGTACGGATTTTGCAGATTACGCAATAAGCTTACCATATTCTGCCAAACCGACACGGAAGAAGGTGAGTAAGGAAATATTTATTATCAACCTAAAGAATGTTTTTTATATGCACAAGTCAGGACAAAAAGACTTCATGGTTTTCATGTCCTCGGTGATCATCCGTCTGCGTAACATGGAGCGGATGGGCACCCTGCATGTCTACCAAAGCACCCAGAACCGGATAGCCGATTTCATGGGTGATCGTTCTCTTTCCTTTGAGGAAATCAATCCTTTGTGGCTTCAGGCTTTCCAGGCCTATCTTCTGGGGCGCGGACTGAACTGGAATACCATTTCCACCTACATGCGCGTCATCCGGGCCGTGTATTACCGTGCCGTTGATGAAGGAGAAGCTCCTTTCCAGCCGCGGCTGTTCCGCGGGGTCTATACCGGCACGCGGGTCAATGTGAAACGGGCTCTGAGTGAACGTACTCTGCGCAGTCTGCAGACCCCCATATCCTCTTCGCCGGATCTGGACTACACCCGTTGCCTGTTTCTGCTGCTTTTTATGTTGCGGGGGATTCCTTTTGTCGACATCGCCTACATGCGCCGTTGCGACCTGAAGGAATCCAAGCTGACGTACCGCCGTCGCAAGACAGGTACCTGGATGAATGTTCACATCGAACCCGAGGCCGAGCGACTCATTGCCCGTCTGCAAAACAAGAATCCCAATTCCTTCTATCTCTTTCCTTTTGTTACGGCAGAAGGTGAGGAAGGCTACCGTCAGTATGGCAATGCTCTCCGCCGTTTCAATTATCAGTTGAAGAAACTCTCACGCATGGTGTCAGGCTGTCCGTCTCTGAGCAGCTATTCGGCCCGTCACAGCTGGGCTACGGTAGCCAATTACCGGAACTTCCAGCCGGAGCTGATCAGCAATGCCATGGGGCACTCATCCGTGAAGGTGACAGAGACTTATTTTATGAAACATTCGGATGAAAAAATTGATGAAATGAACAGAAGTATTCTTACTTATCTATTTGTTTAAGAAGATGTTATGCGTCCGTTACTTTGTAGGTAACGGGAGTTTCATTTTTGTAAAAACAAATGTCGGGGAATTTTATAAGAAAAACAAACATAAATATATTTTTAACAACCGAATAGTATATTTTTTAACAATACGGTCTTTTTGAGCCTTATGAGAGGACAGGTATTCCGACGGATCAGGTACGGACATAAGGCTTCATACCACAAAGGTGACGCAAACCCCTGCGGAAACATGCTTCATGTCCCTTTCCGAAGATCAGGCCGATAAAGTATTCTATAAAAGGTTAAAAAGTGAATAAGAAAGGCGGCTGCCGTTACCTACAAAGTAACGGAGAAAAACCTGTTGAAAATGTCATGCTAAAAATGGGAAACATGAAGCGAATTCTAATCTTCTTAATGCTGCTTGTCAGCATTTCTTTGTCCGCGCAAGATGTGGCAGTCAAGACCAATCTTCTTTATGACGCGACAACCACCATCAATCTGGGTGCAGAAATAGGTGTGGCTCCTAAATGGACGGTTGATTTGTCAGCCAATTACAACGGTTGGACCTTTAATGACAACAAGAAGTGGAAACACTGGATGGCACAGCCGGAAGTCCGCTACTGGTTCTGTGAACGTTTCAACGGTCACTTCCTTGGTGCCCACCTGCTGGGCGGTCAGTATAACTGGGGCGGTCTGGATCTTCCTCTGGGAATCTTTGACGACCTGAAGGAGCACCGCTATGAAGGCTGGTATGTCGGGGGTGGTGTCGTTTATGGTTATCAGTGGCTGCTGGGCAAGCGCTGGAGCATCGAAGCCGCTCTGGGCGTGGGCTATGTACGTGCTGATTACGACCGCTATAAATGTCCTCACTGTGGCGAATGGCAGGACTCCGGCAAAAAGAATTACTTTGGCGTGACTAAGGCGGCCATCTCATTGATTTACATAATAAAATGATGGAGGAACGTTTGATGAAGAAACATATTATTTCTCTTGCTATACTGCTGGCATCCGGAGTTTCCGTGTTTGGCCAGAATACCACTTATCTGAGTGAGATCCGGATAACAGACCGTCAGGTTGTGAAGACTTCCGACCGTCAGGTCAATGTGAAGATGGAAGTCAGCCTCGACGAACTGGATATCAAGCGTCAGCATTCGCTCCGCGTGGTTCCGGTTATCCTTTCCGCCGACGGGACACAGGAACGGGAGCTTCCTCCTTTTGTCATCAACGGAAAAGTCCGTGACAAGGTGCAGCAGCGTATGGAAACCCTTGACGGTGTTTCTGCCAATCCCGATGCCGTTGTGACAGTCCGCAGAAAAAACGGTTCCTCCCAGGTGCTTTCCTATGATGCTTCGGTTCCCTTCCAGCGCTGGATGATCGGAGGCAATATCCAGCTGCGGGGTTATGTCACCGGCTGCGCCCTATGTGATGACGGAGATGAAACCGCAACGACAGGTGATATCCTGCCCGAAATGACACCGGAGTATTACAGCCCTGTGATGAAGCCGAAGGAAGAAATCGTTAAGCGCCGTTCTGAAACGCGGAGTGCCCGTGTGCAGTTCCGTCAGAACAGTTCGAATATCCGTCCGGATTACAAGAACAACCGTGCCGAACTGGATTCTGTCCGCCAGTCCATTCTGCTGGTCAAGGACAACAACGACCTGACTATTACCGGTATCTATGTGACAGGTTACGCTTCTCCCGAAGGTTCATTCGACTATAACATGACGTTGTCCGAACGCCGTGCGAAGTCCTTTACCGAATATATCAAAGAAGACCTGAAAGGCATTGATCCTTCCGTATACCATGTGGACTGGAAGGGTGAAGACTGGGCAGGCCTGCGTGAAGAGGTTCAGAAGCATCCCAAACTGCTGAAGATTGATGAGGTGCTGAACATCATTGACAACTGCGGTGACGACAAGGATGCCTGCGAAGAACAGATCAAGGGACTGGTGCCGCCTGAAATCTACCAGCGTCTGCTGAATGAAATGTACGGTCCGATCCGTCGCAACGAATACCGGGTGGAATATAATGTGCGTCACTTCAGTCTGGAAGAAGGCAGACAGATGATCAAGACCCGTCCGGATCTGATGAGCGTAAGCGAGATCCAGCAGGTTGCTGACAGTTACGGCAAAGGCAGTCCGGAATATGTGGATTGTCTGATGCGCGGAGCCAAGGCTTATCCGAATGATGTGACCGCAGTCAATAATGCGGCACTGGCCCTGATGGAAGCCGACCGTACGGACGAAGCCATCCGTCTGCTGGACAATGCACCGCAAGCAGGCGAACTGCTGAACCTGAAGGGAATTGCCTATTCCAAGTTGGGGGATTATGAACAGGCAGAGAAAGCATTCTCAGCAGCACAGGCCAAAGGATATACGCCTGCCGGAGAGAACCTTACACAGTTGAAGAAATATGCAGAATATATGGCTGAATAAATAGAGACTAAAATAGAAGTGTTTAATTTTAAAATTTATTGTTATGAAAATTTCAAAGAGTTTATTTCTGGCATTTGCGGGCCTGGGTTTGTTCGCATGCTCTAATGAAGATGTAACTACAGAGAATGGTATACCTAGTGGCAAAGGTGCTGTTACAGTACAATTAATTAATCCTGGAGTATCAACAAGAACTGTTCAGGATCCTACTACGGGTGATAATACTGTGTCTATTACTGGGGATATTACTGTTAGTTTGTATGAAAAAACTAATTTAACCACAGCTTCTCAGGTTATACGTATACCAGCAGCTAGCTTGGAAACTTCTACAGTTTTAAAATTCTGGAATGTTACAGAACCAGGTAAGATTACAGTGTCTATTAATAATGGTCAATCTTCTTATGAGAGTGTAGAACTTAGTAGTTTACAGGATATATTACCTGCTAATATACCTGCTTATGGTGAAACAACGAAATTTATTCTAACAGATGAAACTGGCTCTCCTATCATTGCTAATGATAATGATGCAGAAAGTGGTGGTAATAAGCAAGAACAAGGTGCGAATGAGGGTGATCAGAATAAAGTATATCAGCTGTATAATGCGAAGGTGACAATGGCAATTCCGGTTGCTCGTCTGGAAGTTTCTGGTATCACTCATAAATCACATCCTCAGCAAGAAGGAGGAAAAGACGTGTGTGAGTATAAAACGCTGACCGTTAAGGGTGTTTACATGGATAACTTGTACACAAAAGGTGGGGCTTATCAAGAAAATAAAACCCAGGTGGGTGAAGATGGATTTTATATGTCTGTATTTGCAAATGGTACAGAGTTAGCGGATTATTGCTGGAAAAAGAAAGTTGCAGATGATGATCTTTATTTAGGTACTGGTGAAGATGCTATATTGAAAGATGAAATTACAGTTGGTGATGCTGTGGGTGAGAATTTCTTAGCGTCTGGTGTTGTATGGCCGAAACCTGTTCTGGAAGGAGATCCTGAGACATCAAAAGCTAAAGTATTTGCTTATAACGTCTATCCTGCAAGTAATGTGGCGGAGGATGATAATAATTTGCCTAAATTCAAAATTTATTTTGATTCATCAGAAAGCCAGGATGAGACAAAACCTTTGCCAGCTCCTCGTTATGCAATGATTACAAAATATTGGAATTCAGATCATACAGCGGAAATAAAGGCCTTTGAACCTGGGAAGATTTATCGTATCACTAGTGCTGAACTGAAAGATGGTAACATTATTGGTGATGAAGGTGGTAACACATTATATGGTGTAGAAGTAACAGTAAAAGAAGCTGTTTGGACTCCTGTTAATATTACAGCAGATTGGGCTGAATAAATCCTTATTCTATACTCTAAAGTCTAGTGGCCTTCCAGCCACTAGACTTATCTCTCAGAACATACAGATTCTTAATTCAGAAATAAAAAATATGATGAAGTACATAAAAATAATACTGATGACACTGCTGGTTTTCGTCCTGCCGAGCAGTTGTATCAAGGACGATTTTGACGATTGCGACAATGTGACCATCTATTTTCAATATTTGGCCGACGGTGACCAGGACGTATTGTACCAGTATATGAAGAAAATAGACCTGTATGTTTTCGATGAAGGCGGTCACATTATGGGTGTGGGCCATTATAATGAGGACGAACTAAAGACATTCTCCGCCAAGCCTTCTTTCAAGCTTACACCGGGACGGAAATATAAGGTGGTTGCCGTAGGTAATGCATACGAACGTACCGAGGTGGTAAACTTGACGTCGGAAACGGAGTTCAACAAGATTTATCTCCAGCATCCAGCATGGGGAACAGATGATGATGTGGATGGACACGACCATAACTATATCGGTCAGGAAGAATTTTTCGTTCCATCAAAAGATGAGTTTACGGTCTATCGTGACACGGTGACACTCTACAGTGCCCATGTCAATGTAAACATTGAAATAAACGGGCTTCCCGCCCCCGGAACTGTACGCGCGGAAGAAGAGATGCCTTACAAGCTGATGATTGAACAGTCGAATGCGCAGACCGACTTCGATGGAAATGTCAACGAGGCTGAAGAGGCAAAAGGAACTTGCTATCCTAATTTGATTTATGATGACGAACGTGGTTGCTATCGTACCGATGACCTTTGTCTGTTCCGTATGAACGACCATCACGGACACATTAACGAGGACTGCTGCGAGCATCAGCTGGTGCTGGTGGACAGTAGGACGGGCGAAGAAATGGTACGTGGCAATATCTATAATTATATAAAACTGCACGAGGATGATTTCGATTTGACTAAGCAGGAGGCTACCTTGCCTATTGCCATCAACTTTACGGAGACGATGGTGGAAATCAAGTTGCCTGCATGGTATGTAGAAGATGTTGAACCGGGCTGGAATTAAAAAGAAAGGGAGGAACTGGATATGATAAACAAAATGAAAAACTTAGGAATAGGGGTTTGCCTGCTCCTTTTGTCGGCGCTGCTTCCCGTTTCCTGCATCAAGGATGACTATCCGGCCGGAGAGAAGGCTTCGGTGACTATGACATTTACCACAAGAGTTGGTAGTGATACTCAGATTTCAGGAGATGATCTGGCTACTAATGAACGAATGAAATCGCTACGTGTGATTGTGGCACGATCTTCTACTAAGGAAGTCTTGTATAATGTGAAGTATACAACTTTTAATAAGCTCGAAAATGGGCAATTATATAAAAAAGTTACCTTTAGTGAATTGACGACCAAGAAAGACGGTGAGGATTTTGATTTTTATGCAATAGCAAATGAGGAGGCCTTTGGAGGTTTACCTGATGGGAAAGATATTAAATTGGAAGATTTAGATAATAAAGTAATAAATCTGACCAATGGCGATTCATATGATAAGCCATTATTAATTACAGATAAGGGTATTCCTCAGGCTAAAAAGATGACTATGAATATCTCATCTACGAGCAGTGAGACGGTGGATATGCAATTGGAGTTTGCTGTGGCAAAAGTGGATTTGACTTTTCATAATACTACTAATGCTCAACAGGAAATAACAGATTTGAGGTTTACTGACATCATGCCTGCCAGTACGACAACTTCTCTGTTTCCTCCAGAAAATGTAGTGGTAGTGGGTGAACGAGATTTTAATTTAGAGTCAATGCCTGTTGAGGGTCAGAAAACAGCGACAACAACCTTTTATATTTATGAATCGAAGGCTTCTGCTGCTGGTTATAAACTTTCTGCTAAGTGGGAAGCTCCTGAAGGTAAGGACTTTTCTTTAAATCTTCCGGAAATTAAGCGTGGACAGAATTTAAAGATAGATATTACTTTAATAAAACGTGAGGGCTTAAAGATAAGCTGGAATGTTGTACCTTGGAATGGAGAGGATACTGATGTTGAGTTTACGAGTGAGTTCAATGGAGCTTTCTCAGGACAGTTAGTGAAGACTGGTACTGTTGAAGGTAAAGAATATATTTTAACTGCAGAAGGAATGGATTCACAACAGCGTGAACGTTATGCGCAGTTTAAATTTGTAATGACAAGTCCGATCGGACAAAATTGGGTAGCTCACCTTTCTAATCCGAATGATTTTGAGTTTGTTGGTGATTACACAGGTGTTGGAGTTACACAAGAAGAAGCAGATGATAATAAAGGAGTAGTTACGCTTACCGTGAGACCTCGTCGTGGATTTGTGTCTGGCGAATTACGTACTACACAACTTTATATTACAGTAGATGGTTTAGAAGGGTCGCAACTTATTAATAATCCTGTAGAAGGTGTGCGTCCGTTCCCTGGAGAAAATAATTATGTTGAGCTGGTTCAGGTCAGTACAGCAGATTATGATACGAACAATAATTAAAAAATTGCAGTACTATGAAACGATATAAGTTTATACATCTGTGGTTACTGGTGACAATGCTGTTGCTTACTGTGTCTTGTACAAACGATGACGTTTGGGAATCACAAGAAATTCCGGTTAAAGGTTTTGTCGTTGGTTTTGATACCGGTAACGAAGCGTTTACTCGTGCAGAGGTCGTAAGTGACGTGACATTAAATGAAGCTACGGTTGACCATGCAGATATTTTTATTTTTGATGGTAGTACGGGAAAATTAGTCACTAAGGGTGAAAATGAAAAATGCTATTGGCATTTAGCTTCAACTGATATGGAGGAAAATCAGTCCCGTAGTAAAACTCTACTAGACGGTGATTGGAAGAATACTATTCTAAATGGTACTGATTATGATGTGTATGTTATTGCTAATTTTCATTCTACGTCTGATTTAAGCAGTGTTTCGTTCGTAACAGATCTTCAGACACTAATAGAACAGGATAATGAGGTCTATAAGGTATACAATGAGACGGAGTATCCGAATAAATTCTTTACCATGATTGGTAAAGTAGAAGGTTTTAATCCTCATGCTTCTGGAGTAGAGGATGAGTATATCTTACCGGTAGAATTAAAAAGACTGGCTGCCAAGATTGAAATTAATTTATCATTTTCGGAAGATTTTGCGAAACAATATTCTTCAACAAATGTGGCAGCGCGTTTACGTAATTATGGTGTAAATGCCCCCATATTGGAAGAAAATGATGCAGCATTCGATGCTGAACGTGCTTCTATGTCCAAAGATGAAGATGCATATCAGTATAATCCTAAAGAAAATACTGCAACATTGATACTTTATACTTATCCTACCAAGTGGGAAGCTGACATGTTGAAGGAGACATTTGTTGCGGTCAATATACCTGTAAGAGAACTTAATAACTCTGCAAATGTTTTAAATACCAACTATTATAAAATCTCTTTGCGCGGTGCGAATAATGAAAAGTGTCTTGAGCGTAATCATCTTTATCGTGTGGATGCTGTTATAAATATGCTGGGTTCTTATATTCCTGATGAGCCGGTGCCGTTGAAAGAAGTTAAGTATGCAGCTTTGGATTGGGAGAATGTGCCTGTGAATATTGATGGGGGAAGTCCTAAGTATTTGGTGTTGAGTGAGAATACCATTATTATGAAGAATGTCAATACAAGTGGTAATCAACAAACGTTTACTTCATCCAGTTTTTTGGAGGCTTCAGGAGATAATCGTTATGCAGTAGAATTATTAACGGATGTACAACATACATTTACTTACAATAAATATGGTGTACCTCAAAAATTGAGTAATGATTTACTTAATCAGATTCAGTCATCTGTGGAGTTTGATGAAAAGAAACTGTCGGGTACAATAACAATTAACTCACCCATACCTGAAAATAATGGTGTACGCTACATGACTTTCCGAGTTACTAACTCTCAGGGAAGTAGTGCTGATTTTTTGGTTAAGCAATATCCTTTGGAGTATGTAACTTCTACACAAGGAGTTAAAGGATATAGAGCCGATGGAGTAAATAATTCTAATATTTATAAACCTTTGTATGTTTATGAAATAAAAGATAATGGAACATCTGTAATTAAATACTCTGATGGTGGAACTGTTAGTAGCCTAAATAATGCCCGTATGTATCATATAATGATCACAAGTACAGGAGGATATTTGGATGAAGAGGATAAGATTATATATACGTTAGCAAATCCGTTGATAGGATCCGATGGTTATACAGTTCCAACTCAAGAAAATACGAATTTAGTAGCTCCTTCTTTTATGATAGCTTCTCAATTAGGTGCAAGCTTTACAATGAGTTATAGCAATGCTCAAAAACAATGTAATCAATATAGGGAGGTAACTAAAGTAAAACAACCGGATGGCACCATAAAAGAAGTAACTTTTAGTGGTTGGCGAGTACCTACGTTAGCAGAATTGAAGATTATTAATAAATTCCAAGGTGTTGACGGTAGTGCCATTGATAAAGTTTTAACAGGAGAACAATATTGGTATGCATATGAGGAGAACGGCAGTTGGGGGAGGAAGAATCACTTTACATATAATCCTCAAAATAATACTACTAAATCCAATACTATAGGTAATGTTCGATGTGTGCGTACATCTTCAGAACTAATGGCAGATTAATGGTAATAAAGGAATAAAATTATGAAGCAAGTATTATCTTATATATTTTATAGCGTGCTGTTAGTGCTAAGCATGACAGCATGTACAGACGAAGACATGGTAAAAGGAGCTTCAGGCAATGAAGCTGATAAAGTTTCATTACGCTTTACTGCTTCTGTTCCGGATTTGGAAAATGTGTCTTCCCGTTCCGTTGATCCAGATGGTGAACCTATCAGCATGATGTGGCTTTTTATGTTCGATGAAAGTGGACGCTATTTAGGACATGTCAAAGCAGAAAACCTTACTACTAGTAGTTCCGGTAGAACTGAAGCTGGAACTAATTATAAGGGAAATTTTACAGCTACTGTCACATCTTCGGTACGTAGAATTCATTTTGTAGCCAATTATAATTCTGCGGATATAAATGATAATGATCATTATGGCCAAACAGAAGCGGAGTTGATGACGCAGTTTACTTCCAGTTCTGGACGTCTGGTTTATTGGGGACGTGAAGTTTTTAAAGATGAGAATGAACTTAATGAATTTGCTGCGGGTAGCTCAGAGCGAGAGGTGCATCTTTATCGCAATCAAGCTGCTATTACCTGGTGGAGAGAATGCGATGCCATCAAGAACGAAGGTCTGGTAGTAGAAGGAATGGCGGTATGCAATACTTATGGTAAAGGTACGGTAGCTCCTTACAATACTGAAGCTGGTCCGGATGGAGATCCTTTTGGCTTTACACTTGATGATACAACTCCTGATTTTGTGACTCTTTGTACGGGGGATGATTTGTTCAAAAATACCAATCCAGATCGTCCTCAGTTGGAGAATGAGTGGGGAATAAATTATGTCTTTGAGCATAATAACCCGTCTGATGACCAGATTTTTGTTGTTTTTAAGCTTAAGGCCAACAATGAATCTAAGTATTATAAACTTTTTATTCAGGATGATGACGGCAATCCCTATCTTATAATACGTAACCATCGTTATTATTTTAATTTTAAGGGTGTCCCTTCCAGCAGTTTGGGATATGATACATTCGAGGAGGCCGTTGCTCCGGAAGCTATAGCTGCTAATAATGTATGGGTAACTATAGATGATGAGCTTCCTACTATTGGTGATGGTGATACCGAACTCTCTATTGAAGGGGAAACTACCCGCATTTATACTTCACAGCAAGATGAAATTATTCGTTTTACTTATACGGGTGAAGGTAGTATAGCGGATGGAAAGGTGAAGGCTGAATGGATTTCAAATCCCGGTGTAGCTGATAATGATTTGAACCTGCAGTTTAGTAACCAGAACGGTTCTGTAACTGTGAAGCTGAACACTATAAGTGACGAGCCACAATATGCGACCTTGCAAATCAAGGCCGGCAAGTATTCACGGCGTATTAAGATTATTTATCTGAAAAACTTCTCGTTTGCTCCTGTATGGACATCTAGTTCTGTTCCACAGAAGGCAAAAGAGGCCGTTTCTATTGTTTTCTATATTCCGGAAACTTACCCGACTGAATTATTCCCAATAGAATGTAAGATTTCATGTAACCGTTTTGATGCCAATACGAATAATAAACTGGATGTAATTCAGGAAGCTACGAATTTTGTTATTGATGGGACAAGCTATCAGCATGATTGGGGATATAAATATGTATATCGGGCCGAAAAACCGGGTATGCAGCGTGTGGATTTCCTTACTGCTGTGAGCGATTTTACCACAGAACCTAATATAGAATGGTTTCTGGAAGCTCCTTATTTTACTACTATCCGACGTGAAATCCTGACTGTATCTGCAAGTCGCGCCAACCAGAAAATCCTTTTTGAGAATAATACTGGAACTTTGAATTTAAATGTGTTGCCGATAAAAGGAATGAAGTTTACTGTTCCGTTTACTTTAAGTGGAGGAGGAACTCCAAATGGTACAAAAGTTAGGGTTTATGTAAATGAGAAAGCTGTGGAGCCTATTACCACTTCAGGAAATTGGGAAGGGCCTAAAACTGATGCACCGGACGCAGGTCCATATTGGATTTATACAGCAACAGGTGCAAGTAATAGCCTTTCTTTCCGTACGATTTCTTCTACAGAATCCGGATATATCCGTTTGGCAGCAGCCGAGGCTGACGGTAATACTGAGGCTCACTGTTATAAATCGGCTATTGTTACTCGTAGCTTTGATCCGAAGAGTTATGATTTTGGTTTTGGCTTTGGAAACGCATCGACAAAGGAAACAGAAATAGATTATGGAGAGGGTGAATCGGTAAATCTACATGTGGAATTACCTGATTTGAATGGTACACAGGTTGATGGAACTTTCTTTATACAAACTAATAACTTGGAATCTGTTTCAAGTCCTAATGTCGGAACTTTAACTAAAATTGATGGTGGATATGAATGGAAAGTTCAATTAGGAACAGGAGGTTCATATAATCTTCAGATGCGAACAACGGATATTGTAAGTAGTGAAACAGTTACCATTAGTGAAACAAGCGGTAATATAGCTTTTACTCCTGAAAGTATTGCCTTTAAGAATAAAGCTTTACTGGGAAATATTCAATTGGAAGGAGGCTCTTTCCCAAGACGGGATCCTTTCGTAGCCTTGGAAAAAGCGGATGGTACTCGTATTGGTTCGTTCTTGCTTGAAGATGCAAACGGTACTTCTGCTACTTATAAACTTACTTTGTATGGTGAGTATAAGTTTACAGCAGATGAACAGTTGACTGTGATATATTCACCGTTAGGATCTACAGAGCGTTTTGTTACACATACTACTGTAAATGATTTATTGACCAGTCCGACTTTGCATTTGGTATTGCAACAATAATTTGTAAAAGTGAAGGAACTTTATTTTATAAATGAATGCTTGTATTTTATGTGATAGGATCGGATTAACAGATGTGAATGCTTTGTCAAGAAAAATATAGTTAATATTGTAACGATGAACCGATATGTATTATATCTAGGAGTTGCTCTATTGTTTTCTTCCTGTGGAAATATACCTCAGCAAGAAAAAACAGAAGCCACTGGATCAGAATCTGTAGGGCACCCTCAAGTTGAAACGGAAGCAAGCTTCCCTTTCCCCGAAATCCCCGCCATGCTCACGCAGCCGGAGGAGCGGAAAGCTTACTTGCTGGAGCATTACTGGGATCGGTTCAACTTTGGAGACACGACGCTGGTCAACAACCGGGAGGTGACGGAACAGGGCTTTGTCAACCAGATTTCCCTGCTGGCCGACGGGGCGACGCCTGAGAAGGTGATTCGGGAAAGCCTGAAGAACTGGTGTTCGCGGTTCATGCCGGAAGCGCAGGCACGACAGGTGATGATGCAGCTGGCCGACGATTATCTGTACAATCCCAATTCACCATTCTACAACGAGGGGTTGTATGGAGTGTATTTGGAGACGATGCTGGAGGTGTTGCCTGAAGAAGATGCCCGGAGATCGTCGTTTGATTTCAAGCTGAGGCTGCTACAGCGTAACAAGGTGGGGGATAAGGCAACAGACTTTACCTATTACCTGCCGGACGGACAGAAGAAATCGCTGGCAGCGACCTCCGCCAGGGGGAATCGCCTGCTGCTGGTGTTCTATGATCCAGAATGCGAGTCGTGTCACGAGGTACTTCGCGAAATGACGGCTGATGCATCACTGGCCGGAGCTGTGAAGGCGGGACGCGTAACGGTGCTGGCCGTATATACTGAAGGCAATCAGGATGCCTGGCGAAAGGGACTGGCTGATATGCCGGAAGGATGGATCATCGGAACCGACCGTCAGAAGGTGAAGGAAGAGGCTCTGTATGACCTGAAAGCGATGCCGTCGCTTTATCTGCTGGACGGACAGAAGCGGGTATTGCTGAAGGATGCACCGCTGGGTCAGATCCGTGAAGTGTTGGGCCTTGCCGTGAAGTGAGAGAGTTCAAGTTTTATGAAGAAATATTCGCTGTGAAGCGAATTCCTGCCCTTCGCTTAGCGTAGCGGAGGGGTGCTTATTTTTTTACAATAAACATTTTTTGGTTGAGAACCACACTGCTTCCTGCAGTGTGGTTTTTTTCTTGCTAAAAATGTTTCGGGCTTTTCATCAAAACGTTTCGGCGTCTGACTGCAAAGCCCGAAGTCTTTTTTGAAAAGCCGGGCACGTTTTTTCAATGGCCGGAAGCCTTTGGGCGGAGATGAAAGAGGGGACTTTGATTTCTCAGAATAAGGTTATAAATTTGTAGGGATTTAAGAACATTAGATAGGATTGGAAAAGAGTCTGAACGAGGATGAATGCGGAACAGCAAGAGTATATCGGAATAATCAATCAGTCGGCTGAGGAGGTGATTCTCATCAAGAAGACCGGCTGGGAGGAAGTGAACTTGCCGGGACATGTACACGGAAAATGTCAGATTATTTATACGCTGGCAGGAACGTTGCATGTGGAGATCGGTTCGGAGAGTTATTTTGTTCCGGAAAAGCATATTGCGTGGATTCCTCAGGGGGCGGAGCATAAGCTGTCGAGCAACAGTCGTCAGGTTTCGATGGTAATTTTTTGTGTCAGTCTGAAACCGGAAGGAAAGGATGACCCGAAGGGGGAGTTTGCCATCTATACGGCCAACCGGCTGATCGGGGAGAACCTGAAGTTTATTGCTTCGAAGGGGAAGATGATTGAGAAGCAGGAACAGCCGGACTTATATCATTTTGCACTGGGCTTTTTCAATCTGCTTCCGCAGATGTCTCCGGGAAAGGAGTTGCTGCTCAAGTCGCTGGTGATTCCGGACGATTCTAGGCTTTATCCTATTCTGAGATATCTTACGGATCATGTGCAGAAGGAACTGCGGATGGATGAGGTTGCACTGCGGTATAACCTGTCAACGCGTAATCTCAGCCGTCTGTTTCAGGAGTCGAACATCCATTTCAGCAGCTATGTGAACCGCCTGCGGATTATGCGGGCCATTGAACTGATGACGGATGGGGGAAGGACGATGTAGGAGATTGCCTATGCCGTGGGCTTTAATAATCCGAATCATTTCAACCGTGTGTTCCGGCAGGTGACGGGACAGTCGCCCAAGAATTACCTGCGGAGCTGTCAGGAAGACGAAACCGTGTGATGGGTCACTTCTTGAGCAACAGGCGCAGGGCAAACCACGCATGGCGCGCAAGGGTGGACAGATAGCCGTAGTGACGGCACATGATGCGGAACCGTTCGTGAAGGGAAGCGCGGTGGTTGCGGGTGGTCATGCCTTCGCTCAGGTAGTCGATCAGGGTGAGATGGGTATTGTGAAGCGTATGGCTTTTTTTCATGATGCGGATGCACCAGTCGAAATCGGCAGAGAACCGGTAGCGCAGATCGTAGGGTTCGGCCAGTTCCCGGCGGGGGAAAAAGGCCTGGTGGCACACGAGCATTCCGTCCTTGAAGCTTTTCCAGTTCAGGTTTTCGGGAGCGGATAGGCGCCGCATGCGGAGAAAATGTCCTTCTTCGTCTACAATGGCCGTTTCGCCGTAGAGTACATCGGGAAGCTCGGTTCCGGTGATGGAGTGTACCATCAGTTGCAGGGTATCGTCTTCGTGAAGTTCATCGCCGGCATTGAGGAAACAGAGATAGTCGCCCGTAGCCAGGCGGATTCCCTTGTTCATAGCATCATACAGGCCTTTGTCCGGTTCGCTGACCAGGGTATGGATGTGTTCGCGATAACGGTTGATGATGTCCAGAGTGTGGTCTTTGGAACCTCCGTCTACAATGATGTATTCCACATTCCGGTAGGTCTGGGTAATGACACTCTGGATGGTGTCTTCCAGCACGGCACCGGCGTTGTACGTCACGGTGATGATGGAGAACTTGGGATGAACGTGGTTATGCATTGCTTCCGGTTATCTGATTATAAATCTTGATGTATTGTTGGGCTACGGTTGTTTCGGAATAGGTATTCAGGGCCTTCCGGTTGGCTTCGGCACTGAGGGTTTCGTAGTCTCCTTCTGTGAGGGCCCAGCGGATGCCGTTGGCCAGATCTTCAGCCGATTTGTATCGGGCGACATAGCCGTTGTGCAGGTGGTCGATCATCTGCGGAATACCGCCCACATTGAATCCTACGCAGGGAATACCGCAGGCCATGGCTTCCACGATGGTGTTCGGCAGGTTGTCCTGCAGGGAAGGAGTCACGTAAAGATCGACTGCGTTGTAAATGTCCACCAGTTCCTTTTCGTTGCTCACATAATTCATGTTGTAGATAGGGAAGGGGAACAGGGATGCACATTGTTCGGAACGGCTTCCCAGCACGACGACTCCCAGCTGGCGGCTGAATTCGGGTTCTTTCTGTGCCAGTAGCTGACAGGCTTCGATGAGGTAGGCGATTCCTTTCCGTTCGTCAGTGATCTTCATGGAGCCGAACAGCAGCAGTTTCTTGTCGGCAGGCAGATGAAGGCGTTCACGGGCAGTTGTTTTGGGGCGCGGACGGAACAGATTGGTGTTGATGGCATTGGGAATATTGGTAATGGTATGTCCCGTGAGCAGGGAACTTTCGCGTGCCATCGCTTCCAGCCACCGGCTGCAGGCCACAAACGTAATATGTGAGTGTGCGAAGAGTTTCTGTTTCTTATGGAATACGCGTGCGGACAGGTCTTTCCGGTGCGGGTGAAGCAATTGCTCGCATTGCTGGCACTGGGTTTTGTATTTGTCGCAGTTGCCTGCATAGTGACAGATGCCGGTAAAGGGCCACATGTCATGCAGCGTCCATACGACAGGTTTGCCTGATTCCAGAATCTTGCGTATATCTGTCAGTGAGAGCATACCCTGGTTGATCCAGTGCAGATGAATCACGTCAGCCTGCCGGAATTCGGGAAGGGAAGTGATATCCGTCCCGGTATTGGCAATGTCAACGGCAAAGAGATTGTGTTTGCTGAAGCGGTTGGCTGTCAGGATCACGAGGCGTTCCCAGAGGAACTGCCAGATTCTCCACCATGATTTCTTGAGCGAAACGACAGTGACGCGTTCGGTTTGCTTGTTGCGGACCAGCATTTTAGCCTTGATACCGTTGTTTCTCAATGCGTCCATCAGTCGGCTGGCCGCAATGGCCGCCCCGCCGATTCGTTCTGCTGTATTGATGATAAGTACTCTCATGTTCGGAATCTCTGTTTGATGTCTGCAAAGTTAGGTCTTTTTTTCAACATTCTGCAATTCGCCGGTGGATTTCCTCAATCTTGTTACGGTAGAGTTCGTAGAGTTTCCGGCCGTTCTTCTGGCTCTGCTCTGTTGTGAAACTGTTATTCCATAAGCGCATGCCTCCCACGCTCAGTGAACGGAAACCGGCATCGTACCATCCCACTTGCAGACCGTTGAGCCAGGCTCGGGCACAGAGTTCATAGTCGTCAAACTGGAAGGGGGCAAAACTGAAATCGATGTGGTGAAGGTGCTGGCGAAACAGTTCCTTGTGAATCCACATCGGAGCCCGGTTGACAGAGGTTACGAAACTGAAGTCCCCTTGCTGCATCGAAGGGCCTCCGTGTGCATAGCGGTCGGCATCTTCGAATGCGATGTCAAGTCCGTTTTTGCCTCCTAGAATGACCATTCGGGGGTGTTGGCGGAAAAGATCGACTGCGCGTTCAATCCAGGCTGTTCCGTCGAAATCGTCATCATCCTGCAGCAGGGCAATGTAGCGTCCGTTGGCGAAACGGATGGATTTGTCGTACGTGATGTTCTCGTAAAGATCGTTGCTTCGGATCAGAAACTCATTGGCTCCTGTCAGGGCAGCGGCGAGTCTTTGGGTGTGTTCCAGGTCGGAACCGTCGTCAATGACAATGATTTCCAGACCGGGATATTGCCGTAGTTTGGGAAGTATGTGGCAAATCTGTAAACTCTTGTTATGTGATTGGATGATGACACTCACTTCGGTTTCTGCGTGATAGCCTTTGGCGGCCCATTGAGCATAGCTTTTCTTGTTCTGGGTTACGCCTGAACGTTTCTGTAAGCTGAGTTTTATTTTTTCGAGTAGCAGTTTCATAAGCAGGGATTAATGACATTTGTTTCTCCCGAGCCATTTGTTGACCCGGTTTACGATGGCTTGTCCGATGATGCGGAAGTTGCCGTAGCGCAGGTTGAGGAAGAGTTCTTCAAACGAGCGGCCGATCTTGATCCACGGGTGTCTCCATCCCATGATGCGGTACACGCTTTCCTTATAGGCCGTATGTTCGATGACATAACGCGGATGCTTGAGCGGGAATTCCAGCTCATAGCGTTTCATGGTGAAGATGCGCCGGTAGCCGCGGGGCAGGGTGCGGAGCGAGCCTCCGAAATGTACGGAGTCTGCGGTTGCTCCCAGATTATTGATCAGGTTGCGTGTCGGAACGATGCTCAGTCCGGAGTTGAACAGGATGGAAGCATGGAAAATGGTTTCGTAGTAGGCTTTCCCGTGTTCCCGGTGACGTTGGCACATGTAGATGAAATCGTTCCGGTATTTCCGTTCCCGGATGAGGTTCTTCAGTTGCTGCATGTTGAACGTGTCGTCGAGGAAGGTGTAATGTTCGTCCCACTGATCGACAACCCGTTTCCAGCTGGCCCATCCCCAGATGGAGAAGGTTGTGGCGAAGAAGTAGTCATAGGGAACATCGGGGGTAATTTCTTCGTTGTTGAATCCGGCAATCATGCTGATGCGGGTATCGTTCTCGTAACGGTCCAGCATTTCTTTGCAGAAGCGGAAGAAACTGACTGACGGGACATCGTCGTCTTCCAGCACAATGCATTTGTCTGCGTGCGAGAAAGCCCATTTTTGGGAAATATATTCCGAAGGATCGCAGCCGTAGTTCTTTTTCTGGTAGAGCTGGTGAACTTCGCATTCCCAGTCAATGTCGGCTACTACCTGCCGGCAGGCTTCAATGCCTGGCAGGTCTTTCTCTTCGCGCGGGCCGTCCTGATAGAGGAAAAGACGCGACGGGCGTGCCTTTTTGACTTGTTCGAACACCTGCGCCAGCTGTCTGGGGCGGTTGAAGAACAGAATAAGAACGGCTACATCTACAAGTGCTGATTTCATAACGGCTGTATGTTTAGGGTTGTTGTTCCCGGATCAGTTCCGGATGGAGGTAAATGGCATGAATCTTCCGCTTGTTTTCCGGCGGGACATCCATGTAGTTTCTGTACAGATCCTTCAGATAGGCATCCGGATTGCAGGGAGCACTGAAGCTCTTGCCTTCAAATTCGATTTCTCCGAGCGGGAACACGGAGTCTTTGCGGTGCATGATGCCGTATCCGTTGTTGATCAGGACATTCGACAGGTAGGTGTCTTTGGGATAAATGGCCGAAAGTATGCACCATATTGCGCGGAACAGATGATATTTCGCACCGAACCAGAAGAACTCGACGAAAGAGCGCAGGGAATAATAATGCGCTTTATGCAGAATGGAGTAGCTGGTAGAGATACCTTTGCTCAGTTTCTTTACCCATTTTTTCGGCAGACTGGGATAATCGATGAACGGAAAGATGTCGATATACAGCCCTTTCTGATAATTTGCCTGAAGGTTGTCTCCGCTTTCCAGATACAGTGAATTCAGATCGCGGATCTTATAGATGGGATCTGTATGTTCGGGATCGCTTTCCGGAGTCTGCATGAAGAGTCCCGGCCGCAGTTCCGAAGGGGCTACGGCGATGAAGCGTTTCAGATCTTCCTTGCGCATGGCAATGTCAATGTCATCGTCCCAGGGGATGAATCCTCCGTGGCGCATGGCTCCCAGCAGGCTGCCTCCGTCAAGCCAGTAAGGAATGTTGTGCTTGCGGCAGATGCGGTCTGTCTCTTCCAGAATGGAGAGTTGCTTCAGCTGGCAGGTTCTCAGGTTCTGCTTCAGGTAGCGGTCGAAATAGGAATTTCTCATAACGTGTGGTCTCGTTTGACGTCAATGACTTGTCCGGTATAGTCGGATGCCAGGGTCAGCAGGGTTGCTTCGGCCACTTGCCGGGCTGAAAGCAGGGTATTTTCCGGCTCAATTCCGAAATTATGTACGCGCATCGGTGTTTTGGTGCGTTCGGGGTTGATACAGTTGATGCGGATGCCGAAACTGTCCCATTCCTGTGCGATGGCCTGTACGAAGTTGACAATGGCTGCTTTGGTAGAAGAATAAATGCTGTAGAAAGCTCTTCCCCGTGTATAGGAACTGGAGGTGAAGAAGATCAGCTTGCCCTTGCTTTCTTTCAGATAAGGGAAGGCTTCCAAAGCCACATTCACGGTTCCCATGTAATTGGTCTGTACGGCCCGGGTAATGGTTTCGTAGTCAGTCGTGATCAGCGGTTCTTTGTTGAGAATGCCTGCTGTATTGACTACGAAGTCAATCCGTTTTTCCTGTTCAAAGACGCTGCGCAGGGCTTCGGCCACTTCCTGACGGTTTCCTACATCCACCCGGTTGAGGCTGCGTGAGAAGCGGTAAACCTTGGCTCCTTTCTGTTCCAGCAGATCGGCGGTTTCTGCTCCGATTCCGTAACTTCCTCCGAAAAGAACAGCTACTTTTCCCTGGAAGTTTTCTCTGCTGCCGTCTTCGTTATTCACTTCACTTTTGCGCAGCTGGAAGAATTTGTCGAGCAGATAAGTGTCTTCCTTGTAGGTCAGTTTCATATTGCTTTCTTCACCCAGTACCACATAAATGGGAACTTCAGGCAAGTATTTCCGGACAACACCGCAGTCGTCCGTCACCTTGAAGTTCGGGTCTTTCAATGCGATTTCGTAAGCTTTCCGGATTGTTTCCAGATCGAATGCCTGCGGGGTCTGGCCGCGTCTCAGCCGGGAACGGTCCGGGATCTGGCAGATGAAGTCACCTTCCACTTCAATAATGGTATCGGCCGATGGAAGAGCTACGTCGATGGCCTGATAGGTATCCAGTGCCGTCACCACATCGTTGATGATACGCTGGCTGACCAGAGGGCGTACGGCGTCGTGGAAGATCAGATTGCATTCCGTTCCGGCATACGATTCGATGGCTGACAGACTGGAATGATAGCGTTCCTTTCCTCCCTGCAGAATCTTCTTGACTTTTTTCCAGCCGTTGCGGATGGTCATGTTCTCAAATTCAGCAATGTAGAAAGGGTTGGAAACGATGGCGATTTCGTCAATGTGGCTGTTGCGCTCAAAGGCTTCCACGGTATGTTCGACCACCATCTTGCCGGCTACTTTGAAGAATTGTTTCGGTGTGGAGAGTCCCAGACGGCTTCCTACTCCTCCGGCTAATATGACTGCTATGTTTTTTTTCATCTTTCCGTACATGTAGTTTTCTAGTTTACAAAGATAATACAAAGAAACGAAAGGACATGCACTTTGGGAGCAGGAATGTGGAAACCGCCGGGCTTCCGCCGGAAAGCCCGGGATTATAGCCGGAAGTAGGTGTTGCCGTAGGCACGGATCATGGGATAGAAGAAGGCACGTACCCAGCTGATCAGGCCTTTCTGCCGGGGATTGTAGTAAATGGTCTGTTTATGCAGCATGCAGGTCAGGCAGAGCCGGAACAGGCTGACCGGATCTTTTCGGGTCAGAAGTCGGCTCAGGCGGTGACTCAGGGCCAGGCGGGGCTGTCCGGCTGTTTTCCGGCAGATATATCCGTAAAAGAACTGCCAGGTTTCCAGCCGTTGTTGCCGGCGGTAATCCCTGAAGCCATAGATGTAGGGTTCCCAGGTAGGATTCTGCCGGATGTGTGCTCCGTATTTCCGGTTGAGCTGATGAATGGCCGATCCTTCGTGCGGACGGTGCCAGTTGAACGGCTGGTCTACGCAGGTCAGTCCGTGATTCAGATGTGCATTGACGGCAATCCACCAGTCATACAGGATGTGTCCGTCCCATTCCTGAAAGATTCTCCGGATAAAATCTTTGCGGATCAGCATGCTGTGTCCCGGTGTACTGTCATAAAACAGCAGATATTCCAGCTGACAGGAAGGATGTGTAACCTTCATGTTCCGGTCGGAGCGGTAAACTGTACCGGTGTGATAGGCGGAAACGCACAGGTCGTTGTCGCCGATGGCTTCCATCTGTGCGGCGATTTTTTCTTCATACCAGATATCATCCTGGTCGGCAATGGCGATATAATCTCCTTCCGCCTTGGATAAGGCATCCTGAAAATTGCGGTTGAATCCCAGGTTGGAAATATTGGCATAAAAGCGGATGAAGGGATATTGCCGGGCATATTCGCGGACGATGTCGGCTGTATGGTCAGTGGAGCAGTCGTCCTGAATGATCAGTTCATGGATGGGGTAGGTTTGTGCCAGAATAGAGTCCAGCTGCTCACGGAGAAACTGTTCTCCGTTATAGGTACACATGACGATGGATACGGTTTTCATGAAGCGGATGTTTTTTTGCGTTTGAGGAGATAATTCAGGCTTTCCTTAAAAGTTACGGAACCGCTCACCCACATGATCAGTCCGTAAAGGGAAGCCGCCAGTATGATTTTGGCTGGGAACAGCAGCCAGAGGCTGGTGATAAAAGAAGTTGCGAGCCCGGTCACTGCCATAACAAAACCTGCTATAAGACCGAATGACAGAACATCCCTGGCTGCGGCCAGGAAGCTGAGACGGATCTCACGCCATACCAGCCAGTGCCATATCAGCAGCCAGGCTGTATTGATGCAGACATATACGAGGATCATCTGCCGGATGCCGTAGGGATAAAGCAGATACATGACGATGAGCTGGGTTGTTCCCTGTACGACTGTATTCCACAGGTAAATGTTTGATTTTCCTTTGCTGATAAGCAGGTTGGTATAAAGGTTTGTGACGGGAATAAATGCACCGCCGACAGCCAGCATCTGCAGGATGCGGGCACTGGGTAACCATTTGCTGCCGATAGTCAGGGTAATCATTTCCGGGGCGACCAGCGAGAGGCCCAGCATGGTCGGGAAAGAAATGAATGCTGTGAAACGGAGCATCTTGCGGAATACGTGGCACTGCCGTTCGCTGTCGTCGGAAACTTCACGCAGGACGGGCAGGGCTACGCTGCTGACCATACCCGTGATGAGAGAGTGTCCCATGAGATTCCATTTGTTGGCTTGATTGAACTGTCCTACTTCCCGTTCGGAATAATACCGTCCCAGGATGATGGAAAACAGATTGTTGTTGATATGGTTGAAAATGTTGGTCAGAAGCAGTTTGCTGCTGAAACCCACCATGCTCCGGAGGGGCTTGAAGCTGACGGGGAGAGTCGGTCTCCAGGGGGAAAAATGCAGGTAGCAGAGATTGATCACACTGACGTAGACGATACTTTGGGTAGCGATACCCCAGTATGAATAGCCCAGCAAGGCCATGGTAACTCCCACGCAGCCTGAAACAATCAGAGCGATGATGCACGAGAGGGCTTTCTGTTTGACCATCAGGTTGCGGAACAGGTATGCACTGTGGGGAATGCCGAGACTGGCAATGAAGAATCCCAGAAAAGAATAGCGGGCCAGTGGTATCAGTGCTTCGTTGTGATAGAAGTCGGCAATCAGGGGAGCGCAGCCTGCCAGAATAAGATAGAGGCACAGGCTTAGTCCGCTGCAGAACCAGAAGACGGCGTTGTAGTCTTCATGGCGTGCTTCCTGCTTGTTGGCGAGGGCGGCTGTGAAACCGCTTTCCTGCAGAGAACCCGCAATGAGTGAGAAAATACTCAGCATGCCTACCATTCCGTAGTCGCTGTCGTTCAGGATGCGTGCGGTGATGATGCCGAAAATCAGATTCAGCACCTGCATGGCTCCGTTGTTGATACCTCCCCAGAGCAGTCCTTTGGCCGTTTTTTCTTTGAGTGAGTGTTCGGGCATTCGTTTGGATCTAAAAACAGCTTACAGATGGAGCAAGTCCCGGATACGGAAATACTTGCGTCCATCTGTAAGGAGTAAAGTATGGTTAAATTCCGGAGAAGGAGTTTATTTGACTTCGCTTCCCGGTTTGACTTCTTTCAGAACGGAAGTTACAGCCAGTGATCCGTCGAAGTTTTCGGCGCTCAGGATCATGCCTTCGCTGACCAGGCCGTTCTTGAACTGGCGGGGTGCCAGGTTGGCGATGAACAGCACCTGTTTGCCGATCAGTTCTTCCGGACGATAATGCTGGGCAATACCGCTTACAATGGTACGGTTTTCCAGGCCGTCGGCAATCTTGAACTTCAGCAGTTTCTTCATCTTGGGAACGACTTCACATTCCAGTACGGTTCCTACACGGATATCCAGTTTCTCAAAGTCTTCAAAAGGAATGACCGGCTTGATGGGATTAGCCTTGTAATTGGCTTCCTCATTGGCTTTCTTGGTAGCCAGCAGCTTGTCTACCTGAGCCTGGATGGTGTCGTCCTCGATCTTTTCGAACAGCAGTTCTGCCTTGTTCAGCTCATGTCCGGCTTCCAGCAGGTCTGTACGTCCCAGCTGTTCCCATTCGAAAGATTGCATGTTCAGCATTTTGCGGAGTTTTTCGCTGCTGAACGGCAGGAAAGGTTCGAAGGCGATGGCCAGGTTGGCTACCAGCTGAAGTGCGATGTTCAGGATGGTTGCTACGCGTCCCATGTCTGTCTTGGCCAGTTTCCACGGTTCGGTGTCAGCAAGGTATTTGTTTCCGATACGTGCCAGGTTCATGGCTTCTTTCTGTGCATCGCGGAACTTGAATACGTCCAGAAGTTTTTCCACCTCAGCCTTTACATCTGCAAATTCTTTCAGCGTTTCCTTGTCGTAGTCTGTCAGTTCACCGCAGGCAGGCACTTTGCCGTCAAAATATTTGTGGGTCAGTACCAGAGCACGGTTCACAAAGTTACCGTAAACGGCTACCAGTTCATTGTTGTTGCGTGCCTGGAAATCTTTCCATGTAAAGTCGTTGTCTTTGGTTTCCGGAGCGTTGGCAGTCAGTACGTAACGCAGTACGTCCTGTTTGCCGGGGAAGTCCTGAAGGTATTCGTGCAACCACACTGCCCAGTTGCGTGAAGTGGAAATCTTGTCACCTTCCAGGTTCAGGAATTCGTTGCTCGGAACATTGTCCGGCAGGATGTAACTTCCTTCCGCTTTCAGCATGGCCGGGAAGACGATGCAATGGAATACGATGTTGTCTTTTCCGATGAAGTGGATCAGACGGGTCTCAGGATCTTTCCACCATTTCTCCCAGGAATCGGGCAGGAGTTCCTTGGTATTTGAGATATAGCCGATCGGAGCATCGAACCATACATACAGAACTTTTCCGTCAGCACCTTCTACCGGGACAGGAATACCCCAGTCAAGGTCACGGCTCACGGCGCGGGGCTGCAGACCCATATCCAGCCAGCTCTTGCACTGTCCGTATACATTCGGACGCCATTCCTTGTGTTCTTCCAGAATCCACTGGCGGAGCCAGCCTTCGTGCTTGTCAAGCGGCAGATACCAGTGCTTGGTTTCCTTCATAACCGGTTTGCTTCCGCTGATGGCACTTTTTGGATTGATCAGTTCGGTAGGAGACAGAGTGCTTCCGCATTTTTCGCACTGGTCACCATATGCACCTTCTGCGTGACAGCGGGGGCATTCTCCGGTGATATAACGGTCAGCCAGGAAGGTATGAGCTTCTTCGTCGTAATATTGTTCTGAGGTCTTTTCAATGAATTCGCCTTTGTCGTACAGTTTACGGAAGAAATCGGAAGCTGTGTCATGATGGATTTTTGAGCTGGTTCGTCCGTATACGTCAAAAGAGATGCCGAATTCCTTGAATGAATCTCTGATCAGGGTATGGTAACGGTCTACTACGTCTTGTGGAGTAATGCCTTCTTTTTTGGCACGGATGGTGATGGGCACTCCATGTTCATCAGAACCTCCGATGAACAGGACTTCTTCTTTCTTCAGACGCAGGTAGCGCACGTAGATGTCGGCTGGGACATATACGCCTGCCAAGTGACCGATGTGTACAGGTCCGTTGGCGTATGGCAGCGCTGAAGTGACGGTTGTTCGTTTGAATTTTTTTTCCATATATGTATCGTTATTGTTTTGAGTCACTATCTTTCACCTCTGCAAAGATAGTGATTTTTTTGTTCATTCAATTCATAAAAACAACAGGGACACGGAAAACGTTCCGTGTCCCTGTTCCGGATAAAAAAGAAGTGTGTGTTTATTCTGCTTTTACAAAATCTTCCGGATAAGTAACAAGGTTGGTTACCTGACCGTCTTTCAGACGGATCCAGGTCTTGAAACTTCTTTCTCCTTCGGTCAGCTCGATGACACGGGCGCCGTTGCCTCCCGGAATGTCGTGATAAACTGTCTTGCCTCCGGTGAACCGTCCGTAGCATAGCAGGATGTTGTTCCAGTTGACTACATAGTCATTGACATGATCGTGTCCGACGAAAGTACCCATCACGTCTCCAGCATTCAGCATGGCAGCATACAGACCGGTATTGATGGCCGGAGCACAGGCTTTTTCCTTGCGCGTTCCGATCAGCAGTGCATTCTCATTTTGGGCTGCCTGATTGTATTCCGGGAAAGGAATGTGGAAGAAGGCCAGTGCCGGCAACGGTTTGCCATTGTTGCGGGCAGTGAATGCCGCACTTTCCTTGCGGTACCATTCTACCTGGTCTGCCTTGATCCAGTCATAGCCTTTGATTTGTTTCAGCGGTGAATAGGCGTTGCTGTCGAATATATACAGAACGGCAGCTTCGTTGTTTCCGGCAGATGCATTGACGGGCAGGATGAAATTGGTGACTCCGGAGATGCCTTCAGTCCGTGTGTTCAGGCAGCCGGCTTTTTTCTCTATGTAGTCCGACAATTCCTTGCGATTCATGTCCTGTTCGTCATCATGGTTGCCCCAGGTGACAGCAAACGGGATGTGGCGGGATATCGCAGGTTCAAGTGCCTTGTTCAGTCCTTCTGCTGCGGGTTTGGCAAAGATCAGGTCGCCGGTATAAATGACCAGGTCCGGTTTTTCTGCGTCCAGCACTTCGTTCATGCGTTTGGCTGCTTCTTCCGAAGCCGGATTCCCAGGTACCCAGTGTATATCTGTAAACTGGACGATCTTAAATTTTTTATTGCTGTTGAATTTCAGCGTCTGTGCTTGCATGCCAAATATTCCCATGCAGAGAAGTGTGGCAGCCATGATTATCTTTTTCATCGGTTCTTGTTTTTGTATTAGAATTCCATTTTCTTTCCAGCCTGTGGGTGTTTGGGCTCAAAAGGGATTTGCAGGAAATCGGCAATAGTTGCTGCAACCTGATTGTTGTAATACTGTCTGTCACCGGATATCTCTCCCAGGGCGGGTATGTCTTTTCCTATAGCCATGAACCAGGTTTCACCTGATCCGGTTGTATTCGTTCCATGATCACGCCAGTCATCAGCTTTTACTTTTCCGCATCCGCGTCCGTGGTCACAAGTAATAATGAGAGTGGTCTGGTCTTTGTAAAAAGGATCAGACTGGATATACTCCCATATCTCTTTCAGGAAGTTATCAAAGGTGCGTGCACCTTCCAGATACAGGCGGTAATCACCCATGTGAGCCAGTTCGTCAATATCTCCGTAACCGATGTAAATCAATTCCGGTTTCCGGCTTTTCATGGCTTCGATGGCATATTCATGAGTAAACACATCTGCACGTTCATGTTCCCAGAATCTGGGAGCTGCATCCTGCATCTTTTCAACCAGACGTTCTCTTTCTGTCGGATTGGGAGAAAGAGAGTGCCGGTATCCTGTGTTTATTTCCAGGTGGCTTCGTTGTTCATTCAAAATGTGAATGAACCGGTCCCAACTTGCAAATATAAGAACTTTCCCTTTATAACAGTCTGTGTTGTTGGCAATTTCCAGGATGGAAACATTTGGATTCCATACCGGATTGTTGGTATTGATCTGTTCATCGTCTGGATGTCCGCAAAGGAGTTCGTTGTATCCCGGATAAGAAAACTGCATTTTGTTTTTCACCTGCATGCGGCAACCTTTCCAGCGGTTACCGATCATCAGTCCGTTACGGGCGATTTCTGACCAGGTAAAAGGCATCAGCAGGCTTCTGCGTTCTTCGGCTGTTGTTTTCCAATAATTTGCCTTGAGTTGTTCATTATTCCCGATCAGCAGAGAATCTGCACCACTGAATAACTCTTGCCAGCGGTATCCGTCAACAGTGACGAATACCACACGCCGGGCAGAAGTGTACATGGTAGAGAATAACAGTGCCGCTAATAAAATCAGAGTCTTTTTCATTATTTCTTGTTTAAGGATTATTACTGTAACCACCAGGGTTTGTCGGTAGTTTTGTCTCCTCCTCCGAATTGGCTGTCCAAAGCTGCCTGTACGTTTGCAGCATTGTTGTTGTATTCACTTTGCGGATACATCCACCGGTAAGGCAGTTGTACACCGGAAGCTCTGCGGAAATCAGGATATCCGGTCCGGAGTGCTTCATAATAGGGCAACCAGACACCTCCCTGCAGGAAGGTCGGCAGGTATTTCTGCATGGCGATCCGTTCGATCTTCTGTTCAGTGGAAAGTGTGGAATCATAAACCACTTCACTTCCTTGCAGATAAGTTTCGGCAGCGTCTTCGCTCAGATAAGCAGCTACATCGGTAGCGTATGTGCGGTAGAATTCGAAAGATGCCTTGACTGCCGATTCGTAATATGTCTTGTCATCGCCGTTGATCCATCCTCTGACGACTCCTTCGGCCAGGATCAGCTGTTGTTCGGTATACCCCATCAGGATCATCGGTTCGTTGGTTGCATTTTTATAGTAACGTTCGGTCGGCTTGGAGCAGAGACCGGCTGTGGCTTTGTCGTTGACCAGACTGTAAGGCACGGCGGGATCACCTCCATCGTATGCAGTAAAGTCATCGATTGCCTTGCCTTCCTGTTCTGCTTTGGGAGTCTGGGTTGCAATGGCGAACAGACGGGGGTCTTTGCGTGTAACGAAGGCTGCCACGTAAGTAGAGTCCATGAAACGTCCGGAACCGAAGTCACTGTCGTTGAAATAGGGATAGCGGTTGCTGGCCTGATCCAGGTATACCAGCTGTCCGTTGTCGGCTGCACTTTCCATCAGCGGACAGTTGCTGACAATCTCTGCAAAAGTTGCAGGAATATTGATGCTGCCTACCTGAGTTTTGTTTGACAAGGACATCAGGATGCGCAGGCGATAGGCATTGATCAGTTTTCTCCATTGCAGGAGGTTACCGTTGTAGATAATGTCGCCACTGATGATCTCATTGTTGTCTTTCAGCAGGTTGTCCGCTTCTGCCAGTTCGTTGAGAATACCTTCCAGTACTTTCTCCTGACTGTCATATTGAGGCTGGTAGACTGCATCGGTTTCTCCTTTCAGTGCATCACTGTAAGGAATAGCCCCGAAGTCCATGGTCAGCTGGTAGAAGTAGTTGGCACGGAAGAAATGTGCCAGAGCCTGATAGGCACTTCCGTTTTCGGATACTTCCATCATTTTGGTGACATCGCGCAGATTATTGTAATAGTCGAAGTCTCCTCGTGTCCACTTGTACACCTGATAGGCACTTTCTCCGGAAGTCAGGATCAGCTGCTTGGTAGCGTGGCAGGCATCAGAACTGGTCTTATTAAAGGCTGTATAGGCAATACCTGTCAGCAGCAGTGACGGCTGGGTCGTCGTCGGATTGTTGGGATCTACGTTCAGCTCCTCCAGGTCGATGCATGAAGCGCAGAGGCTGGATGCCAGCAATAAGGAGGCAATATAAGTGATAGATTTTCTTTTCATGTTCGTGAATTTAGCAGTTGGTTGTTAGAAAGTAATGTTGGCGCTTACACCGATGTATCGTGCAGACGGGTCCTGAAGATCGCTGTCGGAAGCACCGAAGTCAGGATCCAGATAAGGAGTTTTCTTCAGTACGGCCAGGTTGTTTCCGTAGAGAGTCACTTCCAGTCCTTTGATGGAGTTGGAGTGGATCAGATGGCTGAAATCATAAGATACGGCCACACGTCTCAGTTTCAGGAAAGAGCGGCTGAATGTATTGGCGAACAGCTCGCTTTCGCTGGTACGTACGACAGCACGGTACGGGTAGTTTTGTGCCCAGGTCTGAATGTTGACTGCTGTTTCGTTTTTCTTGTATACACGGGTATCGCTGATGATATTTCCGTTGACATCGTAGGTTACTTCACCGCTTACGATATTGACACCTTCCGGAACATAGATGGGCTTTCCTCCGTTTTCATATTCTTCCTGACGGTACATGGTTGATTTCGGATGTTTTCCGCCCCACCACATTTTCTGGGTTGTAGTTGAGATCAATGTACCTCCGATAGCTCCGTCCATGTCCACGTTGACTGTAAAATGATCGAACTTGAAAGTGTTCTGCAAACCGAAGCGGACATCCGGATCCTGATTGCCGATGTAGCTTTTGAAAGCACTCTGGGTAGGCATACCGTTGCTGTCGAGGATCAGCTGGCCGTCGGGAGTCTTTTCCCATTCGGTAGCGTACATGGCATCTGCCCGGTCACCGAGCTTCAGATCGCCGTATTTCTCCTGACCTCCGTAGATTTCAGTCAGCTTGCGGATGTTGGTACTCCAGTTGGTGGACAGGTTCCAGGTAAATTTCTTGCTCTGGATCGGAGTTGCTGTGATAATTAATTCTGCTCCGTTGGTCGTATAGGTATTTCCGTTGACATAGCGGTTGTTGAAACCTGATGCGACGGAGATCGGAAGCTGAATGATACTGTTCTTGTCGATCATGTGATAGTAAGTAACATCCAGGCCGAGACGGTTACGCAGGAAAGAGGTTGAAAGACCGATTTCGTACGAGGTCGTTTTTTGTGGCAGGATATTGGCATTCAGCAGGTCTGACTGGTAAGTAACCGAAGGAGTACTTCCGTAAAGAATGCCCTTGGAGTAGGTTGCATACAAAGAATACGGATCAAGGTCGCTGGATACCTGTGCCCATGCACCGTTTATTTTCAGATAGTCCATCCAGGATGGAAGACTGATATACTGGTCAAGCATCGCACTCAGTGAAACAGAAGGATAGAAGTAGGAATTGTTTCCTTTGATGATGGTTGACGACCAGTCGTTACGTCCGGTCAGAGTCAGATAGACACCATCGAACAGATCCAGATTGACAGAACCGTATACACTCTCGATCGCTTTTTCGTTCATGGAGTTGGTTGCTGAAACAGGATTCAGACTGTTACCCATGTTGTATACACCCGGTACGATCAGTCCGTCGGTTGCCTGATATTCGCTGCGAATCTGACGGTAGTAGAGTGAAGAACCGGCATTAACGGTCAGCGCGAAGTTTTTGTTGAAGGCACGGGTATAGGTTACCAGTACGTCGGTATTGATATCCAGCTGGTCTGTGTTCCAGGTCTTGTAGTCACCGTTGCGGGAGTCACCGTAGTTCATGTAGGATTTCGGTGATTTCATGTCTTCGAAGGTATCTTCCAGACGTCCTGCTGCACGACCCTGTATGCTCAGTCCCGGCATGATGTCCCAGTTCAGTTTTACCTGACCGTTGGTTACATTACGGTCGTGTACCTGAGTCAGTTCGTAAGTGGCGAAATACGGGTTGTTATACCAGGCATAGTTGTAGTTGGCCTGCCGTTCGCCTTCTGCGTCCGGACGCCAGTGGTGGGCGGCCAGTTCTTTTCCGTTGACATCGTTACCCATCCACAGCAGAATGGTGTACATGTGGTTTTTCGGTCCATATCCGTAGCGCGGATAGTTGGGTGAATAGACTTTATTATAAGAAAGGTTGGCTGACAGAGTGACGGCATCACTCAAGTTGTACATGCTGTTGAAGTTCAGGCCTCCGGTGTATACTGCTGTATTGGGTACCTGACCTTTCTGATGAGAAAAGTCACCGTTGAAGTTGTAGTTGGCCTTTTTGCTCTTGCTGGCAACCGAGAAAGTAGCCTTGGTGATGATTCCGGTCTGAAGGAAGTCTTTCAGGTTGTCATGCGCTTCCCAGGTGATAGGAACACGCTCATATTTGGACTGGTCATCATAAATTGTGCCGCTGACATCTCCCCACCAGGGAATCACCTCTCCGGTTTCCTTGTTGCGGATGGGACTGTTCCATTGTGCGATCTTTTGTCCCTCGAAACGGGGGCCCCAGGTCATGTCACCGTCGGAGATACCGCCGTCGGCACCATCCCAGAATGCGTACTGTCCGTTAGAACCGGAACCGAATTCTGTTTGTGTTTCCGGGAATACGGTAAATCCGGCTGTTACCATGCTGGAAAGTCCTGCCTTTACGGTCAGTCCTTCCTTGTCTGCCAGTTTGGTGGTGATCAGAATGGCTCCGTCCTTACCTCTGGAACCGTACAGGGCGGCAGCAGCCGTACCTTTCAGCACGTTGATGCTCTGGATGTTTTCCGGAGAAACATCAAACAAATCTGATTCTACGGGAACACCGTCGATCACCATCAGCGGAGTTTTTCCGCGCAGGGTAAAGGTCGGTGCCTGGAAAATACCGGTCGGGTTGTTCACGGTCAGACCGGCCACTTGTCCGGACAAAGCGTTACCTACGTTTACTGTACCCGGCTGGTCGAGTGCTTCGGTATTGACTTGCTGGGTGGTATAACCGATTTTCTTTTTCTGCTGTTTGATACCGATGGCTGTGACCACAACTTCGTCGATAGCCTGAATTTCGTCTGTCATCTGTACATTGATGACTTTCTGCCCTTTAACGGGCTTTTCCACCGTATTATATCCGATATACGAATATACCAGGGTTCCGTCTGCCGGGACATTAATTTCATAGCGTCCGTCCAGATCGGTTACGGTTCCTGTTCCTGAATTACCTTTTACGGTTACCGTAGCTCCGATCAGGGTTCCTTCCTTGTCGGTTACGACACCTGTTACCTTAATATTCTGTGCCCATGCGTTCAGAGACGACAGCAGGCACAGAAAAACAATACCTAATGTTGCTTTCATACTTTGGTTATAAATCTGAATATGTGAGTCGGATGTAAGAAGCAGAATCAGTAAAGATTCTTCAGATCCACTCTCTGGAAGATGGCGAGCAATGCCTGGCTGTCCTTGCGGTTTTCGTCCAATGATTTCTCAAAGGTACTTGTATCCGAATCGATGGCAGCCAGTGATACTTTCAGTACATGGCAGAACTGCTTTTCGGATTCTTCCGGAGTGATTTCATGTTTTTTGAGTGCCTTGCCAAGTGCTTTTTCAATATTCTTTACCGCGTTGTAGATTTCCGGTTTCCGGATGACGGTACGTCTGGTAGGATCTCCCGGTACAACCTCTTCTTTGGTTACATAAGTGTCCTTGAACAGACCGTAAAAATAGGCAGCTTTTTTCCCGAACCTGGATGAACCGGATACAGCAGCCAGGTCTTCGGCAGTAGGATCTCCGTAAGCAGAATAGAATTCCCAGGTCATGTCTGTACCTGCGGTTTCACTTACAGAAGTAACGTTCTCTTTCTTTTCATCGTCTGCGGCATAACGGGTTGCTGCAGAGGCATTCATAGCGTTCATGCATAAAAATGCACAAGCCAGGATTAAACTTTTTTTCATGTCTTGAAGTATTTTTTGACGCTGCAAAAATACCCCTGCTGCGTAACATGCAGGTTACGCAGTTGTGAAGAAATTGTTACTGAAAGAATGGCTCTGCATATGCCGGTTCATTCGTGCGGTCGTTAAGGCTGAATCGTGCGGTCGTTGGAGCCGGATCGTGCGGTCAATCGGGCTGAATCGTGCGGTCGTTGTGAGGAAAGCGGATGAGGAAACGTGTCAGACCGTCAGGCCATGTACGCAGAGAGAAAGTACATCCGTGTTTGATCAGTACGTCACGGATAAAGATGAGGCCGATCCCTTGTCCGTTGGGCTTGGTGGAGAAGAACGGGCTGAATAACCGGGCTTCTACTTCGCGGCTGATACCTGCTCCCGTATCGGCTATTTCCAGTGTCACCGGACTGGAGGTTGTCTGTATATAGATATTTCCGTGAACCTCGATACTTTCGGCTGCATTCTTGAGAATATTTACGATTACCTGTTCAAAGAGAGTCGTGTCCATCTGCACTTGTGGATTTTCTTCACACAGGCTGATATGAAGCTGGATATCCTTGTTCCGGCAAATGTTCTCCATGAAGCGTTTGCAGGCTGTTACCCGTTCGTTCAGATAGACAGTCTGGAGCTGGGCATCAGGGATCTTGACCACATCTGCAAAGTTGGTGATAAACCGGCTCATGCTGTAACACCGTTCCACGCATACCTGCATCACTTCGCGCAAGTCATCAGAGTCTTCCGTATCCTGCAGGGCATCGCTCACGGACTCCAGGGTAGATGTAATGCCTGCTACGGTATTGTTTACTTCGTGTGCAATCATGCGGATTACTTTCTCGTAGGCTTTCTTTTCAGCTTTTACAACTTCGGAGGTCAGGCTTTCGATGAGGATGAACGGGTGGGCAAATCCCCGGTCGACAAAAGAGAGTCGGGAGCAGCGGTAGATCATGGAATCGCTCAGACGTATGGTTTCTGTCTTGTTACGGGCAATGCGGTTCAGTTCCTCAGCCAGAGGAGAATTCAGTTCTTCAATCTTTTTTCCGGTCAGTTCTTCCGGAGCGGTATAACCCATAAACCGGACAGCGGCCTGATTGAGCATGGAAATGTGATCATCGAAATCCAGGATGATCACTCCCATGGGAGAAGCGCTGATCAGCAGATCCAGGAAATGATTCTGTTCACGCAGGCGGAGACGTTCGTCTTTCAGTTGTTCCATCATGCGGTTGAACACTTGTACGATGCGGTCGGCATCCTTTTGTCCTACAGGCGAAAGCCGGCTGCTGAAGTCCTGTTCGCGCAGCAGTTCCATTCCGTTTCCGATACTTCGGATCGGTTTCACTACCTTCTGATAAAAATAAATAAGGAAGAGGAGTGTGACCAGGATTACTCCTTCTGTCAGATAAAACAACAAACCCCGATCCTTCAGGATAAGAGCTGAAATCAGGCAGCCTGCTGTCAGCAGCAGGAAGGCGAGAATGAGGAACTGAGTTCTTATTTTCATACCGGTGAAGTTTAGGGATCAGGAATTGCCGACAGGCAGGTTGTATTTTTCCAGCCGGCGGTACAGAGCTCCCCGGCTGATACCCAGTAAAGCAGCTACCTGTGATAGGTTGTTGCCACATTCTTTCATAGCCTGCAGAATGGTTTGTTTTTCGATCTCTTCCAGTGTCATGCCTTGAGGCACTTGTAGCTTTGCGGCAGAGTTATGAACAGGCTGTTGATAACATAGCCGGAAGTCTGCTTCTGTCAGTCTGGTCTTTCCGCTGACCAGCAGGGTACGCTCCACCAGATTCTTGAGCTCACGGATATTGCCGGGATAGGGAAGTGACGACAGGAAATCAAGTGCATCACTTGTAAAATCTACGGGTGGTAACTGGTTTTGTTCACACTGGCGGTCGGCAAAATGGCGTGCCAGCAACGGAATATCCTCCCGCCGTTCGCGCAGGGCAGGCAGATGAACGGTGATCAGGTTGATGCGGTAGAACAGGTCTTCGCGGAAAGTATGTTCACGGACCATTTGCGGAAGATCTGCATTGGTGGCACATACGACGCGGATATCCACTTTTCTCGGACGGCTGTCCCCCAGCACTTCGAAGGTCTGGTCCTGCAGAACGCGCAACAGTTTTACCTGGCAACTGAGATCCAGCTCTCCGATCTCATCCAGGAAGATCGTTCCCCGGTCGGCCATTTCAAACCGGCCGATGCGGTCTGTAACAGCATCCGTAAAGGCTCCTTTCCGGTGACCGAACATTTCACTTTCAAACAGGCTTTGTGAGATTCCTCCCAGATTGACCTTGACGAAGGGGCCCGAGGCCCTCCGGCTGTTGACGTGCAGGGCTTCGGCAATCAGTTCCTTACCCGTACCGCTTTCTCCTGTGATCAGGACCGGTGCGTTGGTTGGAGCAATCCGGCAGAGTGTATCGAGCACTTCGTTCAGGGCTCTGCTCTTGCCGATGATCCGGTGGCGGTCGAATCCGGCGTGCTTCTGGTCTGCAGATCCGGGCGTTTCCTTTTGCGGGGCAGTCAGTTCCAGAGCTGTTTCAATGCGTTGCATGAGTGCGGCATTGTTCCAGGGTTTGGTAATGAAATCAAAAGCTCCTGCCTGCATGCCTTGTACGGCCAGACGGATACTTCCCCATGCAGTCATCAGGATAACCGGAACATCCGGCCGGAAAATACGGGTCTGCCGGAGCAGGGTCAGTCCTTCTTCTCCGCTGGTGGAAAGCGTGAAGTTCATGTCCATCAGGATCAGCTGCGGAGCAGTCCTGCGGATAATTTCGATAGCCTCTTTGGGGCCGGAAGCTGTTTCTACCTCGTATTTGGCCCGTTTCAGCATAAAGCTGAGGGAGGACCGGATGGCACTGTCGTCGTCAATGATAAGAATCATAAAGGTCTGTTTGTATTGTTGAGTTACTGCAAAGATACTTCTTTTTGGCAAATTTTTTTCACACTGGCAAATTGTTTACTTCAGGGAATGATTTCTGAGGGACTGGCTGATGTTGCCAAAGCAACGGTTAGGAATGAAATGTTTGCAATTCTTTCCGGAATCCATTACATTTGCCGCCCGAATTTCTTCATTCTCCTTTTGACGCATGTTTGTATTTGGAGAGTGGATGACAGAAAGTAAATAAGTTCCAGAGAAAATAAGAGTGTGAAAACAGACCATTTTGAACAGCTTTATCGGGGGAATTATGCCCGTCTGTACTATTATGCTTTCCGCTTTGTTGCTGACGAAGAGGCTTGCCGTGACATTGTCAACGATGTTTTCGAACAGGCCTGGAAGGATCGGGAACAATTGCAGGAAGCAACGGCCGTAGCTTGCCTTTACACTCGTACCCGTAACCGTTGCATAGACTATCTGCGCCACAGACAGGTGGAACAGCAGTACGCCACCTTCCTCCGTACCCTCACTTCGGAGGATCCGTCCATCCCTCCCGGGGAGCGCGAGGAGCGGGTGAGGCGCATGGAGCGCTGTCTGGAGCGGATGACCGATCCCACCCGGAGCATTGTGAAGCAGTGTTACTACGACGGGAAGAAATACCGCGAGGTGGCCGAGGAGAGGGGCATCACGCCCGACGGGGTGAAGAAACACATCGTGAAGGCCCTGCGGATGCTGCGGGAAGAACTGGGATGCGGAGAAAAACGGCGGGGGAAGGTACCCGGAAAGACGGATGAAACGTAATTGGAATACAGAAAACGATCGACCGATGGATATGAAAGAGAACGAAGACAGAATGGGGCGTACGCTGGATGCTCTGGAGCATCCCGGGCGCTTCACCAAGGAAGAACTGGAGGAACTGCTGGCCGACAGGGAGTGTGTGGCAGCCTGCCGCGACCTGCTTGACTGCCGCGAGGCGCTGGCACGCCGTCATGCCGCAGCTCCCGATGTGGACGGACAGTGGGAGGCTTTCTGCCGCCGCCATCCGGATGCTGCCGGTGCTGCCCGCGGCAGGAAGCGGATGCGCAGGGCGGCCTGGTGGACGGCGCTGGCAGTGGCGGCTTCGCTGGCCCTGCTGATGATGCTGCCCCTGACGGGCCGCAGGGAGTATACGGTGTTCAGGGCCGGACCTGCCGGTGGGGAGGTGAAGGAGGAAGTGCGTGGCGGTATCCGTACGGTCCGCATTCCCCGGGGCATGAGCCGCCGGCTGGTGCTGCCGGACGGGTCGCGGGTGTGGCTCAATGCGGAAAGCTCGCTCAGCTATCCCGGGAGCTTCGGCGGAAGGGAACGGCGCGAGGTGACGCTGCAGGGGGAGGCCTACTTTGAGGTGGCGCCCGACAGCCTGCATCCCTTTGTGGTGGAGACGGCGGCCCTGCAGACGCAGGTGCTGGGCACTTCGTTCAACGTGAGGGCCTATTCGCCGGAGGATACGCGGGTGACCCTGCTCCGGGGAAGCGTGAAGGTGAGCGACAGGCACCGGGGGGAACTGCTGCTCAGACCGGGGGAAGGAACGGACTGCAGCCTGGGCAGGAAGACCGTGGACGATGCGGAGGACTGCCGTGCGTGGACCGACGGCCGGTTTGCCTTTGATGATGCTCCGCTGGTGGAGATCATGCGCGAGCTGGGGCGGTGGTATAACGTGGATATCGTGTTCACCGACAGGGAGGTGATGCAGGAACGCCTGCATTTCCGGGCGGACCGGAAGGATTCGCTGGAGCAGGTGCTGGAGCTGCTGAACTGCCTGCGCAAGGTCAGGGCCCGGATCGAGGACGGCCGGGTGGTGGTGGGCATCTGAAATTTTTTTTCTGAAAAAAATGTGCTTTTCCGGTACCCGATCGGGCATGCTCTCCGTAACAGAAGCAGAATCAGTCAGAATTTTGAACCATGAAAACGAAAATGATCTTTTTGCTGCTGGCATGGACGGGGGCGGTCCTGACCCTGCCGGCTCAGACGGGACGCCCGGTCAGCGCAGAGCTGAAGGAGGTGCCTCTGTCGGCTGCCCTGAAGAAGCTGGAACAGGCTTCGGGATGCAGCATTCTGTTTACTTACAGCGATGTACAGCCTTACCGGGTGACGGCTTCCATCCGCGATATGGCGGTGGAACAGGCGGTGAAGAAGCTGCTTGAGGGTAAACCGCTCACCTCGGTGCGCAGGGGGGAGGAGTATCTCATCGTCCTGCCGGACAGTGTGCACAGGCTGCCGGTTGCCGTGCGGGGCAGGGTGACTGACGAGGCGGACCGTCCGCTCCCGTACAGCAACGTGCTGCTGCTTACGCCCGATTCGGTGTTTGTGAACGGATGCGTCAGCCGTGAGGACGGCTCGTTCCTGATGACGGCGGAAGAGGGGAAGGCGTATCTGCTGAAGGTGTCGTCGGTGGGGTATGCGACCGTGGTGCAGGCTGCGGCTGCCGGCAACCGGATCCGGCTGGCTCCCGACGCACAGATGCTGGAGGAGGTGACCGTGACGGGCCGCCGCAGACTGATAGAGCCTTCGGCCGGCGGGGTGAAGGCGAACGTGGCCGGTACGTCGCTGGCACGGATGGGTACGGCGGGGGAGATGCTGGCTCACCTGCCTTTTGTCACCAGCCGCAACGGAAGTCTTTCGGTGCTGGGAAGCGGTACGCCGGAAATCTACATCAACAGCCGGAAGGTGCGCGACATGGGGGAACTCGACCGGCTCCGGGCTTCGGAGATCCTGTCGGCGGAGGTGATCACGGCGCCCGGCCCGGAGTATGCTGCCGACGTGCCTGCGGTCATCCGCATCCGTACGCTCCGCCAGCGGGGTGAGGGCTGGAGCGGAAGCGTGAACCTGGGCTACAACCAGGGACGGTGGGCGAACGGCGACCAGCAAGTGGCCCTGAATTTCCGCACCGGAGGGCTGGATCTTTTTGTGAAGGGCTATGTCAGCGAAAAGAATTCATACGGAGAGACGGAGGCTGTGATCCGCACGGAGGGAAAGGATGTGTGGGAGACGGTGGCCGGCGATGTGCAGACGTCGCGGTCGCAGAGGTTCTCGGCCGAGGCGGGCTTCAACTGTGAGGTAAACGAGCATCATTCGTTCGGGGTGAAGTATACGCCGGGGGGAACACTGGGCACTGCCCTCCAGCGGTCGTGGGGGGAAACGGTCACTTTCTGCAACGGGACTGAGGCGGAACGGGCGGACTTCGTGATGCGTTCCTGTCCCCGCGACGGGATCAATCATGCGGTCAATGCGTATTATGTGGGCGAGGCCGGCCGGTGGACGCTGGATCTGAATGCGGATTATCTGGACAACCGCATGAAGAGCAGCCAGTATGCGGAGGACGGAAGCGGGGCGGACATCAGCAGTGTGTCCGACTCGGAAAGCCGGCTTTATGCGGCCCGGCTTCAGGCGGGCGTGAAGCTGGGAAAAGGGCAGCTGTCGTTCGGGTCGGAAGGAACGCTGACGGAGCGGAAGGATCTTTTCACGCAAAGCGGCTTCTCGGCCGATGCGGACAATTTCATCCGCCAGCGTGCCTTTGCGGTCTTTGCCGGGTATTCGGCTTCCTGGGGAAAATGGCGGGCGAATGCGGGGCTGCGCTATGAGCACCGTGCCACGGATTATTGGGATCAGGGGGTCTGGGTGGAGGAACAGAGTCCGGTGTATGATGAGCTGATTCCCACGGCGTCTGTCAGCTGGTCGGACCGGGATCTCAGTCTGGCACTTGCCTGGAAGACGATGCGGACCAATCCTTCGTATGCCTTGCTGACCAATGCCGTCAGCTACCGGACCCAGTATTCGTATACGACGGGGAATCCGGGACTGGAACCGTCGCAGGCCAGCATCCTGTCGCTGAACCTGGCTTACAAATGGCTGTTTGCCTATGTGCAGTATGGGCGTACCAGAAATTTGCTCACGAACATTACCATGCCTTACAATGAGGAAACCCATCCGGGAATCCTGCTGTTCACTTCGGCCAATCTGGCACCGGGTTCAAGCTGCATCATCAATCTGAGCGCTGCTCCGCGGATCGGTGTCTGGCAGCCGCAGTTCAGTATTAGCGGGGTATATGCTGCTCCCGACGGCCGTAACCTGGGGATTGAGGTCTGGCGCCGGCAGCCGCTGTTTAATTTCGGATGGGACAACAGCTTTACGTTGCCGCAGGGCTGGTTTCTGAACGTACAGGGCAGTCTGCAGACCGCCGCACGGATGGGATTCATGGTGAACCGTCTGGAGGGCCGGCTGAATGCCCGTGTCAGCAAGTCGTTCCTGAAGGACGATGCGCTGACGTTGTCGCTGACTGCGGATGATATACTCCGTACCGGGTATTATCATTTCAATGTCTATGGGATCGATTCCTACAACGGGAACCGTATCTACCGCGACTGGCAGCGTGTGGGGATCCAGCTTTCGTATAAGTTCAATGCCACTAAGAGCAAATATAAGGGTACCGGAGCCGGCCAGAGCGAAAAGGCCCGTCTGTAGGGCTGCACCGGTTCTGCCTATTCTCTGCGGATGATCTCCTCGAAGTCTGCATCGATCCCGGTGTTCCGGTCGAAATCCCAGAGCGTGAGGCTGCGCAGCTGATAGTAGTAGTACCAGTAATAGAACAGCTCGTTGATGTGTTTCTGGCGGGCTTCGTCCTTGCTGACCTGGGCGTCGTTCAGGTCGAGGGTGCTGATCTGTCCCACCATGAAGGTTTCGACATTGGTGTGATAGCGTTTGCGGGCAATCCGGTCGGCTTCTCCGGCAATCTTCAGCTGGCGTTTCTGGTTGTTGAACTGTTCGGTCAGGATGAAGAGGTTCTGGTTGAAGTCCATGGTCTCCTGGCGCAGCTTGCTTTCAGTCACCTGACGGTTGCTTTCGGCCACACGGACCTGTCCGCGCCGTTTTCCCCAGTCGAGCAGGGGGATTCTGATTCCGACTTCCACCACCTGATTGTCTTTCAGGTGCTGGTAGGAGGAACGGAAGCTGTGGTCGGTGCCCGTATATCCCACCTGGGCGAACAGGGTGATTTCCCGGAGATTTCCCCTGGCTTTGGCCACTTCGTAGTCGGCTTCCAGCTGGCGCCGACGGATGTTGCGGGCGAAGGAGTTGTTGGCCAGGGCTTTTTCCAGCACGTCCTGATAGTTGAGCAGTCCTCCGGGAATGGAGTCAGGCAGGACGGGGTCCAGTTCCTCCTGTCCTTCCAGGGCCAGGAACGAGCGGAGGGTGAACATGGCATTCTTCAGGGAACTTTCGTTGTCGGTCAGGGCCGATTCGGCATTCAGCATGTTCAGCTGCAGCTGGAGCAGGTCGTTTTCGCTGATCTTTCCCATGCGGCGTTTGACCTTGGCCACTTCGTACAGCTTGCGGGCATTTTCCAGGTTCTGGCTGGAGATGTTTACCCGTTCGCGTGCCAGCAGCAGATTGAAGAAATGGTTGATGGTGTTCAGCGTAACGTTTTCCGTGGCACTCAGGAAGGCCGCTTTGGCTTCCTCATAGCGTACCGGCTCGATGCGGCGGTTCCACTTCACGTTGTTGACGCTGAAGATGGGCTGGTTGAGGGTCAGCGCCACCGGAACGGACATGAACTGGCGGGATTTGTTTCCGCTGAGCTGGCTCAGGTAGTCCAGTGAGGTCGTGAGCGACAGCGTACCTCCGGTCAGCCAGATGCTCTGGTCGATGGAGATCGATCCGGACAGATTCATATAGTCATTGCGCACGTAGGTATAGGCTCCGTTGTCCTGCTGGTAGGAGTTGTATTTCTTGTTATAGCTCGGAAGCGTGGCCGTAAAGCTGATTTCCGGTAGCAGGTTGGCCTGGAAGGTGCGGTACTCCCAGTAAGCTGTTTTCAGTTCGTTGAGGGCCACTGCTGCATCTACGCTTTGCACCCGTGCCAGAAGGATGGCTTCATCGAGTGTGATGCTGCGTCTGGCGGTTTGTGCCGTGCCTGCCTGGGGAAGCAGGGGCAGAAGGCTCATCCCCCATGCAAGAAGGATCTGTTTCATTGTTTTTCGGTTCATATGGCTTGTTGTTTTATTTTTATGGTTCTGGTTTCCGGCTTGCCCGTTTTCCCGGGTCTTCCAGCTTGTTCGTTTTCTCTGGTCTTCCGGTTTGCCCATTTTCCCGGGCTTCCGGCTTGCCCGTTTTCCCGGGCTTCCGGTTTGCCCGTTTTCCCGGGTTTCCGGCTTGTTCGTTTTCTCTGGTCTTCCGGCTTGCCCGTTTTCTCGGGCTTCCGGCTTGCTTGCTTTTTCTGGTTTCCGGCTTGCCCGTTTTCTCTGGTTTCCGGTTTGCCCGTTTTTTCTGGTTTCCGGCTTGCCCGTTTTCCCGGGTTCCCGGTTTGTCCGTTTTCCCGGGTTTCCGGTTTGCTCGTTTTTTCGGGTTCCCGGTTTGCTCGTTTTCTCGGGCTTCCGGCTTGCCCGTTTTTTCTGGTTTCCGGTTTGCCTGTTTTCCCGGTCTTTTCAGCCTTTTCTCGGGCTTTTCGGTCTTTTTTCTGTTTTATATCGCGGATTTTTCCGTTTTTTTGTTCTGTATTTGCAAGGTGGCTGTTCTGTTTTGTCCGTTCGGAAGGAAATACACAAATCCAGTGCCAGAATTGCAAGTTGTTGATTATCAGATACAGCCCTTCCGGTGAGTGTCCGGAAATGGACACTTTCTGATTCTGTAGCGGAAGACTGTCCGTTTTCGGACACTCGGGGAGATAAAGTATTGCAGATAATCAGGCAGTTAGGATTCTGGCACGCAAATTGTTTCAGGAAGGGTACCGTTGAAAACGGATTTGAATATGTATGAAAACGGACAAGGAAAATTCAAATAATCATGGATAGAGAAATACCAAAGAAAACATTGCAGCGTGAACGCCGGAAGCGGTGGCTGGGTTATGGAATGGCCGGACTGTTGCTGATTGGCGGCATCACCTGGATTCCTTCACTGATGCAGAGCCGCGTGAATGAGAAGGATCTGCTTTTCAGTGTCGTGGACCGCGGTACGCTGGAAGTGAGTGTCAGTGCTTCCGGAAAAATAGTTCCGGCAGTTGAGGAGATCATTACCTCGCCGGTCAGCGCACGTATTGTGGAAGTGTACCGCCGGAGCGGAGACAGCGTGGAGGCAGGGACTCCGTTGCTGAAGCTTGATCTTCAGAGTACGGAAACCGAGTACCACAAGCAGCTGGATGAGGAACGGATGAAACAGCTTCAGCTGGATCAGTTGCGGATGAATAATGAAACTTATCTTGGCGATCTGGCCATGAAGGTGAAGGTACAGGCCATGAAGGTGGGACGCATGGAAGCTGATTTGCGCAACGAACGCTATCTGGACAGCCTCGGATCGGGGACTACGGACAGAGTACGTCAGGCGGAACTTGCTTATAATACCGGATGTCTGGAACTGGAACAGCTTCGTCAGCAATATGCCAACGAGCAGAAAGTAAAGGAGGCTGATCTGAAAGTGAAGCAGCTTGAACTGGATATTTTCCGCAAGAGTCTGTCGGAAACCCGGCGTACGCTGGAAGATGCTCAGCTGCGTTCGCCGCGTAAGGCCATCCTGACTTCCATCAATACGCAGGTAGGATCGCAGGTGGCGCCCGGGAGCCAGGTGGCGGTGGTATCCGATCTGAGCCATTTCCGGGTAGATGGAGAGGCTGCCGAATCATACAGTGACCGGATTGCTGCCGGTGCCAGGGCGATGGTTCTCGTCGGGCATGAAAGGCTGGAAGGGATGGTGAGCAGCGTGACACCGCTGAGCCGTGACGGAATCATGTCCTTTACGGTGCAGCTGGATGACAGCAGCAACCGCCGTCTGCGTTCCGGACTGAAAGTTGATATTTATGTCATCAATGCGGTGAGGGAAGAGGCTCTTCGCATCAGCAACGGGTCGTTTTATGTGGGTGCCGGCGAGTACGAGCTTTTCGTGAAAGAAGGCAGTGGCCGGCTGGTGAAGCGCAAGGTCCGTCTGGGAGCATGCAGCTACGACCAGGTGGAAGTGCTGGACGGCCTGAAGGAAGGTGACTGCGTGGTGGTGAGCGATATGAGTATGTATCAGAGCCGGACACAGATCAAACTGAAAGAAAAGGAATGAGAAAATAAAACAGGAAATCAACAAAAAAGACAAAAGATATGATACGGGTTTATTTCAGACAAGCATGGATCATGCTGAAACAGAACCGGCTGTTCTCGTCGGTTTACATTGTGGGAACGGGACTTTCCATTGCTCTGGTGATGGTTCTGTTTGTCATTTATTATGTGAAGGCCGGACCGGTTTATCCGGAATACAACCGGGACCGCATGCTGGTGATCAAAACGATGAAATCGCAGGATAAGGGTTCGAATGGAACATCCTGCAATACCGGAGTCTCTTATTTCGTAGCGAAGACGCTGCTGAAGGATCTTCCCCATCTGGATCAGATTGCCGTGTTTCAAGGCGGATGGGGCAGGATGCGGGTAGACCTGCCCGGCAACCAGGGAAGCCAGGAAATCCAGCCTGGATACGTGGACTGCGGGTTCTGGAGCATGTTTTCTTTCCGTTTTCTCTCGGGAAAGCCTTTTGTACAGGCTGATGTGGATTCCCGTCTTCCCGTGGCTGTCATCTCCGAGAGTCTGGCCCGGAAACTGTTTGCCACGACCGATGCGACAGGGAAGTATCTGAGCGTGAATGCAGAGAGGATACGGGTCTGCGGAGTGGTGAAGGATGTGTCGTACGCAACCCCCACAACGGTCGCCGACCTGTGGATGCCCATGACGCGTTGTCCGGCGTTCGATGACAAAGATCCCGACGGAAGGCTGAACGGCGCTTTCTGGATCTACCTGACGGCACCGACCCGGGCGGAAAAGAAGCAGCTGCGGGCGGAAGTGCAGGATGCTTTCCGGCGTTATAATGCGCAGGATCATCCCTATGTCAGCGATCTGATGGAACAGCCGGACGACTATTGGAAAAGTTCGTTACGTACGGACTGCATGGGGGCGCCTGATGTGAAGCAGACCGTCCGGCAGCTGGCTTACATTCTGCTGGCCCTGCTTTTCATCCCGGCTCTGAATCTGGGCGGACTGATTTCTTCACGGATGGACCGGCGCCTGGGCGAACTGGGAGTCCGGCGGGCGTATGGAGCCACCAGCCGGATGCTGGTGAACCAGGTGCTATGGGAGAACCTGTTGCTGACCTTACTCGGAGGAGTTGCCGGAATGCTGGTGTCGTGGGGCATCCTTCTGTCCGCCCGGGGATGGATCCTGAGTCTGGGAACAGCCAAGTGGGGGGGGATCCCATACTCCGATGCGTCTCTCTTCCTGGGACTGGAGGTGCTCTTCAATCCCTATGTTTTCGCAACGGCCTTTCTGGTCTGTCTTTTCCTGAATGTGCTTTCGGCGCTGATACCTGCCCTGTGGGCGTTGCGTCACTCCATTGTCAATTCACTTCATGCACAGCGATAAAAACCAATGACTATGTTTCAGAATATTCTACACCAATTATGGAATCAGCGGAGACAGAACGGATGGATTCTGCTGGAGCTGATCGCAGTGACTTTCTTTTTGTGGACGGTGATTGATCCCGTCTGTGTGCTGACGGGCAACCGGCTGATTGCTCCCGAGTTTGAATCCGAGGGACGGTATGTGCTCGAACTTGAGGCCTATGATTTCAACGATGTGCGCTACCGGAAAGAGGTGACCGACACCGCCCAGCGGGACAATCTCCTGCACATTGCCGGTCTGATCCGCCGGTGTCCGGAAGTGACGGATCTGACCTTCGTGACGCCTTATTCGTTTCCTAACTGTAGATCCTGGAGCGGCAATACCATTGCCACGGACACGCTCGACAACGCACAGACACGGAAGCTGTCGGCTCAGTATTATGAGTTTTATGTCCGCGATGGCGGCAACCTGTTCCGCACCTACGGCATGCGTGATGCCGTTACCGGGCGGGATCTTGAGATTCCGGCCGACTGTCTGGATGGCGACAAGGTGTTTGTTTCGGCCACACTGGCCCGCCGCTTTTACGGAACAACGGATGTCCGGGGAAAGAAATTCTTCATGAGCGGCAAACCGTTTGAAGTGGCCGGCGTGTTCGGTGAGTTCAAGCACCGCGATTACGAGCAGCCCTTTCCGCTGGTTGTCTTTCTGAATTCCAGATTTGAGCCCGAACCCTATATCCATTGGCGATGGTTTATCGTTTTCCGGCTGAAGGACGGTGTGGATGCCCGGGCTTTCGAGAAGCGGTTCCGCGAGGAAGTGGCTCCGCAGCTTCAGATCGGCAATTTCTGCTATCCGGAACTGATTTCGTTCAACCGGCAGATCCGGGACGCACTGGAAAATAGCGGTACAGTGAACAAACTGCGTGTGCAGTATGCTCTGGCCGGATTCGCCCTGCTCTGCATCTTCCTGGGCATGACCGGCACTTTCTGGGTGCGCTGCGATGCCCGCCGTGGGGAGATCGGCCTGATGCGCAGTCTGGGTGCGACGAAACGTGACGTACGGAAGCGCTTTCTGGTTGAAGCCTGGCTGCTGGTTACGGTGGCCTTCCTGATCGGGCTTGTGGCAGTGGCACAGTATGTCGTGACTTCCGGCATGGCAGACCTGCCCGAAGAATCTTTCCGTTCGGACGGGCTTGATACTTTCTATTGGCAGAACCGTCCGCTGGCCCATTTCCTGGTGGTGAGCGGTGTCGTATATGTCCTGCTGGCAGCGGTTTCCCTCGTCAGCACGCTGATCCCCGTGAGCCGTATCGCCCGCGAGGAACCGGCCGACGCACTGCGTGATGAATAAGTATGGTATGAACAAGTTAAAAAAACAAATACAATATGGCAATAATCAGACTGACCGGGATCAATAAGATCTACCGGGTGAATGAGATTGAAACCCAGGCTCTGGAGAATGTGAACCTGGAAGTGGAAAAGGGAGAATTTCTCAGCGTGATGGGGCCTTCGGGCTGCGGCAAGTCGACGCTGCTGAACATCATCGGCCTGCTGGATGCTCCGACGAGCGGAACGCTGGAGCTGAACGGGAATGTGATCACCCCTGCCATGGGCGACCGCCGGCTGGCAGAGTTCCGCAATCGGACACTGGGGTTTGTTTTCCAGTCGTTCCATCTGATCGGCTCGCTGAATGTGATCGACAATGTGCAGCTTCCTCTGCTCTACCGCGGAACGGGATCGTCGGAACGCCTCCGTCTGGCGCAGGAAGTGCTCGAACGGGTGGGACTGAGCCACCGCATGCGCCATTTCCCCGGCCAGCTTTCGGGCGGGCAGTGCCAGCGTGTGGCCATCGCGCGTGCCATCATCGGCAATCCGGAGATCCTGCTGGCCGACGAGCCGACGGGTAACCTGGACTCCCGGATGGGGGCGGAGGTGATGGATATCCTCCACCGGCTGAACCGGGAAGACGGACGGACCATCGTCATGGTGACGCACAATGAGGAACAGGCACGCCAGACTTCGCGCACGATCCGTTTCTTCGACGGGCGGCAGGTGGAATGACGGATCATCCTGCCCAGTCGGCACGGTCCAGGCTGCGGTAGCCGATGGCTTCGGCCAGATGGGCGGGCAGGATGGAAGGGCTTCCTTCCAGATCGGCAATGGTGCGCGCCACCTTCAGGATACGGTCGTAGGCGCGTGCCGAGAGGCTGAGCCGCTCCATGGCAGTCTGCAGCAGGCGCAGGCCGGCTTCGTCCGGACGGGCGTAGCGGGCGAGCAGGCGGGAGGTCATCCGGGCATTGCAGTGGATGCCCGGATAGGCGGCAAACCGCTCTTCCTGTAGCCGGCGGGCACGGACTACACGCTCACGGATGTCGGCACTCGGCTCGGAAGGACGGGCGTCGGACATTTTTTCGAAGGGGACAGGAATGATTTCCACCTGTATGTCGATACGGTCGACGAGCGGGCCGGAGATGCGGCTGAGATAGTGCTGCACCTGCCCCGGTGTGCACACGCAGGGGCGTGTCGGATGATTGTGATACCCGCACGGACATGGATTCATGGAGGCCACCAGCATGAAGCCGGCCGGATAGTCGACGGTGTAGCGGGCGCGCGACACGGTGATGTGGCGGTCTTCGAGCGGCTGGCGGAGCACCTCAAGCACGCTGCGGCTGAATTCGGGCAGTTCGTCCAGAAAGAGCACACCGCCCGTGGCCAGGCTCACCTCGCCGGGCTGCGGGCTGGATCCTCCTCCCGTCATGGCCACCTGTGAGATGGTATGATGTGGGCTTCGGAAGGGGCGCGCGGTGATCAGCGGGGTATCTTTTCCCAGTGTTCCGGCTACGGAATGGATCTTGGTTGTTTCCAGACTTTCCTCAAGGGTCAGCGGCGGCAGAATGCCGGGCAGGCGGCGGGCCATCATGGACTTCCCGCTTCCGGGAGGCCCGATCATCAGGATGTTGTGGCCGCCTGCCGCTGCCACTTCCAGGGCACGCTTTACGCTTTCCTGTCCTTTCACGTCGGCAAAGTCCGGGCCGGCTGTTTCCTGTCCGCGGGCAAATATCTCCCGGATGTCCGTATGCGTGACCGGCAGGTCTTCTTCTCCGTTGAGGAAGCGGATCACCTGGCCGATGTTGTCAGCTCCATATATGTCAATGCCTTCCACCACGGCGGCTTCGCAGGCGTTCCGGCGGGGAAGGATCAGTCCTTCCAGCCCCTGGCGGCGTGCGGCCAGCGCAATGGGCAGGGCACCGCGGACGGGCTGCAGACTTCCGTCGAGCCCGATCTCTCCCGTCAGCATCAGGTGCGGAAGCCGGTCGCTGCGGATTCCGCCGGTTGCAGCCAGAATGCCGGCGGCCAGCGGAAGATCGTAGGCCGATCCTTCCTTGCGGATATCGGCCGGAGCCATATTGACCACCAGCTGGCAGGCGGGAAACGGGTAGCCGTTTACCTGGAGGGCTGATACGATGCGTTCATGACTTTCCCTGACGGCCGAGTCGGGCAGGCCGACCAGAAAGAAGCGGATGCCGCGGGAACTGTTGACTTCGATGGTGACGGGGGTGGCGTCGATACCTTGTACGGCGGCACCGAATGTTTTGACCAGCATGGTGTGTTTTTCTTTATTGTATGTTTTTCCGGTTATTTGATGAGTTCCTTCAGTTTCGCCTTGAGGGCTTCTCCGTGAAGGCCGGTGCCGAGGATTCTGCGGCTGTGGTCAATCAGCAGGTTGGTCGGCAGGCGGGCGACGGAGTTCTGCCTGACAAGCTGGTTGTCCCATCCCTTGAAGTCGCAGGTCTCCATCCATTGTTTGCTGTCTTCCCGGCAGGCCTTGAGCCAGTCTTCGCGGCTGGTGTCGAGCGAGAAATTCAGCACCCTGAATTTTTCTTCAGGAAAATCGCTGAGCAGGCTGAAGAGCGAATCGCGTTCGCTGATGCTGGCTGCATCCCAGCTGGCCCAGAAACTGATCAGTGTATATGCTTCCTTGCCGCTGTTCCAGGAAAGGTATTTCCCGTTGCGGTCCTTGCAGGAGAAATAGTTGACAAACCGGCTGTCGTTCTTCTTTTCACCCAGCAGGGCAGTGGCGGGGGCAAGTACCCGGCAGTCTTTCACCCTGCCTGTCAGAGGCTCCATCAGTCGGCTGATCCGGTCGCGGTCGGGGCTGGCTGTGCGAATGAAGTATTGTTCCAGCACGTAGGCCGAGGCGAAGGATTCCGGATGACTCTGGATAAAGGTTTCAGCTTGCTTGCGGAGGAAGGCTGTATCATTCTCATGGCCGCTGATGCTGCTCAGGAAATCACGGTAGTCGGAGTTGGGCCCGTCACCTTCTGTCTCAGGGTGGCGGAAGCTTCCTTTCAGCCTGACTTCCCAGCCTTTTCCTGCAAATATCGGGATGTACATACCAGAGTCGTTCACCAGTCGGAAATTGGTGAATGTATCAGGAATAAATGTATAGGTAAATGTTCCGTTCTTCGGAAAGATTGTGTCCAGTCTGGCTACCGGATCGTCATAGATGACTAACAGTCTGTCTGTCTGCAGACCGGTGAGTTCTCCTGTCAGTTCAAATTTGACTTCTTTCCGGCAGGCGGGAAGAAGCAGAGTAAGAGCTAGTATCAACAATAGCGAATGGCGTCCTTTCATTGTTCCGATTTGTTTTTTGCGAAAGTACACAATTTTTTGGTGAACCGGCTGATTTTATGAATCTTTTTTCATGAATAAAAAAAGGGCATGTCAGCCGACATGCCCTTTTGAATTTCTTTGTTCAAAATGAGAACCAGTATCTCAATGATTACTGGATGTCATATTTAGCAAATTCACGGTCAATCTTAGCGTGAGCAGCCAGATTTGCATCTTTCTGAGCTACTTTAGCCAGGCTAGATTTAACCAGATCAGCGTTGTTAGTTCTAGCACCAACGATAGCCATCAGGTAGTCAGTGTAAGCATCCGGATTCTTAACAGCAGTCAAAGTGTTCTTTGCCTTGTTGTAATCCTTAGCCAGGATCTGAGCCAATGCAGCTGAGTTAGTCTTAGTGTCGCCGAATGCAGCAACAGCCTTGTCATACTGACCCTGTTTGATGTACAGGTTACCCAGAGCTTCGTTAGCAGTGTTAGCACCGGTAGACTTGCTCAGGTAGTTTTCAGCTTCAGCTACGTTACCTTTAACCAATTCGCACAGACCGAGGTTGGTGTTAACTTCAGCAGCGCTTGAGCTCTTGCTTGCAGCCTGTTTGAAGTAGTTTTCAGCAGCAGCCTTGTCACCAGCCATGTAAGCCATCATACCCAGGTTGTTGTAAGCACGGTAGTCGTTCGGGTATTTTTCGATTGTACGTTTGTAGATAGCTTCCTTACGAGCGTTGTCGTTAGTCAGAGTTGCAGCATACAGCAATTCGTCTACGCTGATAGAATCTTCTTTAGCATCGAATGCAGCGTTGATTTCTTCGTCGCTACGGCCGATTACTTCATAGTTTGCAGTCAGGCGAGCACGACGCAACTGCGGCAGGATTTCGTCAGCCAGAGTTTTGTAAACTGAAGAAATGTTCTTGATTTCAGATTCGCGCTGTTCCGGATCCTGATACATAGACAATACACGCAAGATCAGGTCTTTGTCCTGGATGTTAGATTTAGAAACCAGTTCCTGGAATCCTTCCCAGTCCTGAGCAGTGTACTTAGTGTCTACAGTAGTTTCGATCTTACCTTTCTTCAACTGCTGGTTCATGTACTTTTCAGTGTTGTTCTGACGGTTTTCAGCCAGAGTAGTGTTCAGTTTCACACCACCATCAGGAGAAGCGTAAGCAGAGATTTCGATGTTGTCCAGTTTGTAGTTCTTGGTGTCACCTGCAACAGCAACCACTTTCTTGTGGAAGTCTTTCAGGTTTTCAGACTTCAGTTCGCTTGCGCGGAGGTTAGCCTGCTGGATCAAGAACATGATCTGAGCTTCCTGAGCCTGTTTGATGATACGCTGGAATGCATCCGGAGCGTAAGCTGCGTTAGCAGAACCTACAGTCGGCAGTTCAGAAGTAGCGATTACACCGTCAGCGATCTTTACAGAAGGAATGGTGTATTCTTTTTTACCTTTACGGATTTTGAAATCCAGATACAGTTCAGATTTGGCCATTTCGGGAACATAGTCGAAAGAAGCCTTCATAGTATAAGTACCACCAGTCTTGTAAGAGATAGTCTGGTCGTTACCTTCTACTTTTTCTCCCTGGAACATAGCCGGCTGACCTTTAGCTTCGCCGCCTTCCCATCTCAAAACCGGAGTTACTTCAACAGTTGCGTTTTTCTTGAAGTATTTTTCCGGGAATTTACCTGTAATGGTTACAGGAACTTTACCACCGACAGCTTCTAACACTTCAGGGTTCGTTGTGAAGTAGTCAGCAGACAATTCGCCCATCTTGCTACATGAAGAGAAAGCAAGGACCAACAATGCCACTAAGGGCAAATACAACTTCTTAATCATGATTTTAATTATTAGGTTTATAAATTAATTGTTTCTACTTCGTATTTTTGTATATTTTATGGCAAAGATATGAAAAACTCTATTAGGTACTAGTTTTTTCTATCGTTTTTTTAGCCGTCTTTTAAAAAAAAGATTAAAAAAAGTCTTTTTCTTCTCATTTTCCGGTCATATCCTTCGTTTTCCGGGTTTGTTCCAATAAGTTACGGGGATGATGTCCGATGATCTCCTGACGCAGGCGGTTGCGGTCTATGTGGGTGTAGATTTCCGTTGTCCCGATGCTTTCATGACCCAGCATACACTGGATTGCCCGCAGGTTGGCCCCGCCTTCCAGCAGGTGTGTGGCAAAGGAATGCCGGAAGGTATGCGGACTGATTGTCTTTTTGATGCCGGCCATTCCGGCCAGTTCCTTGATGATATGGAATACCATGATGCGGGAAATGTTCTTGCCGAACCGGCTGATGAATACAAAATCTTCGTATCCGGGCTTGATCAGTCCGGCGTTCCGGTCCGGAAAGTAGTTGTTGAGTTCGCTGATTGCTTTGGGGGAAATAGGAACCAGGCGCTGTTTGCTCCCTTTCCCCTCCACCTTGATAAAGCCTTCGTTCAGATAAAGATCCGACAGCTTGAGGTTGCAGAGCTCGGAAACACGCAGTCCGCAGCTGTACAGTGTTTCCAGAATGGCCCGGTTGCGCTGTCCTTCCCGGCTGCTGCGGTCAATGCTTCCGATCAGCCGGTCAATTTCTTCCACCGTCAGAACGTCGGGCAGATGACGGCCTGTCTGCGGAGATTCCAGCAGCTCACACGGATCCTGCTGTATGTAGTCCTCCAGTAAAAGGAAACGGTAGAAAGCACGTACGCCGGACAGGATGCGGGCCTGCGACCGGGCATTGATCCCGATGTCATGCAGACCGGCAGAGAATGTTTCCAGGTCGTCGAGCGTCACTTCCAGACAATCCTTCCCCTCCAGCGTAAGATAAGCCATCAGCTTGTCCAGGTCGGTCAGATAAGCATCTATCGTATTGCTTGAGAATGACTTTTCCAGCTTGAGGTATTGCTTATACTTTGTTATTATCTTTCCATTTTTCGCGTGATTTTCCATTTCTTTTTGTATATTTGTGCCCAAATCTCCAACAAAGGTACAAAAAGTTCAGAACTTACGGTTATGCGAATACTGATTATCAATGGTCCCAATATCAATCTGTTGGGTAAAAGGGAGCCTTCCATCTATGGTTCGGTTTCGTTTGAGGACTATTTAGGCACGCTGAAAGCCTTGTATCCGGACGTGGAACTTGATTATTTCCAGTCGAATGTGGAAGGACTGCTGATTGACCGGATTCAGGAAGCAGGCTTTTCATTGGATGGAATTGTCTTGAATGCAGGTGCTTACACTCATACTTCCATTGCTTTGCAGGATGCCATCCGGGCTGTTCCGGCTCCGGTCATTGAAGTGCATATATCCAATGTGCATGCGCGTGAGGAGTTCCGTCATAAGTCGATGATTTCCTGTGCGTGTCTGGGAGTTATCTGTGGCTTCGGGCTGGATTCCTATCGTCTGGCAGTAGAAGCTCTGTTGCAGGCCAAAGGAGTGAAATAAGGCCGACTCTTTATATATCTGATTTCCTTTATATATAAGGAGAGACGCTGAAAGATTTAGAATAATATTAGTTATATATAATATGATGTTGAAAAAGACAAAGATCGTTGCGTCCATCTCGGATTTGCGTTGTGAGGTGGATTTTATCAGAGAACTTTTCGAAGCCGGTATGAATGTAGTCCGTATGAATACGGCACACGCCAACCGTGAAGGATTTGAAAAGCTGATTGCCAATGTACGCGAAGTTTCCAACCGTATTGCCATCCTGATGGATACCAAAGGACCGGAAGTCCGTACTACGGCCAGTGCGGAAGGACCGATTGACTTTAAGACTGGTGACAAGGTACGCATTGTGGGTAAACCCGATCAGGAAACCACCCGTGAATGCATTGCCGTAACTTATCCTGACTTTGTACGTGACCTTTCTGTGGGCGCTTCTGTCCTGATTGACGACGGAGAACTGGCGCTGACTGTAACAGAAAAGACCGATGATGCCCTGTTCTGTGAAGTGATGAACGACGCTACCCTGGGAAGCCGCAAGAGTGTGAATGTTCCGGGTGTACGCATCAACTTGCCTTCATTGACTGAAAAAGACCGCAACAACATTCTTTATGCCATCGAAAAGGATATTGACTTCATTGCACACTCTTTCGTCCGCAACCGTCAGGACGTGCTTGACATCCGTCAGATCCTGGATCAGTATGGCAGCGACATCAAGATCATTGCCAAGATTGAAAACCAGGAAGGTGTGGACAACATCGATGAAATCCTGGAAGTGGCAGACGGTGTGATGGTTGCCCGCGGTGACCTGGGTATCGAAGTGCCTCAGGAACGTATTCCGGGTATCCAGCGTCAGCTGATCAAGAAATGTATCCTGGCCAGAAAGCCGGTGATCGTTGCTACCCAGATGCTGCACACAATGATCAACAATCCGCGTCCTACCCGTGCTGAAGTAACGGATATTGCCAATGCAATCTATTACCGTACGGATGCCCTGATGCTGAGCGGTGAAACAGCTTATGGCAAGTATCCGGTGGAAGCCGTGAAGACAATGGCCAAGATTGCAGCACAGGCTGAAAAGGACAAGATGGAAGAAAACGATATTCCTATTCCTCTGACTCCGGAGAATACCGATGTAACCAGCTTCCTTGCCAAGCAGGCTGTACGTGCTACCAACCTGATGCCGATCCGTGCCATTATTACCGACAGCTTCAGCGGACTGACCGCACGCAACCTGGCTGCTTTCCGTGGAAAATATCCGGTGCTGGCAGTATGCTACAAGGAAAAGACCATGCGCCATCTGGCTTTGTCATACGGTGTAGAAGCTATCTTCATGCCGGAAAAAGCCAACGGACAGGCTTATTACTTCGCTGCCCTGCGCAAACTGCTGGACGACGGCGTGCTGAGCGAAACCGACATGGTGGCCTACCTGAGCGGCGGAAAGAGAGGTACGCAGACTTCCTTCCTGGAAATCAACGAGGTGGGAGACGTACTGAAGTATGCCATGGATTATGTACTTCCCAACCGTAACCGTTACCTGTAATTCATGAAGGAAACGGATGCTCTGGACGAGTATATTCTCCAGCATATCGATGAAGAAGGAGACTATCTGAAAGCCTTGTACCGGGCGACGCACGTCAAACTGCTGCGTCCCCGCATGGCTTCGGGACATTTGCAGGGGCGGATGCTGAAAATGTTTGTGCGGATGATCCGCCCGAAGCAGGTCCTTGAGATCGGAACATACAGCGGATATTCCGCTCTGTGTCTGGCAGAAGGGCTGGAAGACGGAGCGATGCTCCACACCTTCGAGATCAACGATGAGCAGGAAGACTTCACACGTCCGTGGCTGGAAAATTCTCCTTATGCCGACCGGATCCGGTTCTACATCGGAGACGCCCTTGAGATGGTGCCGAAGATGGACGTGATGTTCGATCTGGCTTTCATGGACGGAAACAAGCGTTTCTATGTGGAGTACTACGAGATGATTCTCCAGAAGCTGAACCCCGGAGGATATATCCTTGCCGACAATACCCTGTGGGACGGTCATGTACTGGAGGAACCACATCATACGGATACGCAGACCATCGGCATCAAGCATTTCAACGATCTGGTGGCAGCCGATACGCGGGTAGAGAAGGTCATTCTTCCGATGCGTGACGGGCTGACGATCATCCGTAAGAAATAGATAATTTAAGAACAGAGAGTAAGAATGGAAACTACCAGACAAAATAAGATTGCACGCCTGATCCAGAAGGAACTGGGCGATATATTCCTGTTGCAGACCAAGGCGATGCCGGGAGTTCTCGTATCGGTGAGTATCGTACGTATCAGTCCGGATATGAGTTATGCACGAGTTTACCTGAGCGTGTTCCCGTCGGAACGCAGCGAAGAAATCGTGAAAAACATCAATGCGAACATGAAGGCTATCCGCTTTGAACTGGGAAACCGTGTACGCCATCAGCTGCGTATCATTCCCGAACTGAAATTCTTTGTAGATGATTCGCTCGATTATGCAGCGCATATCGACGAGCTGCTCAAGAAATGAATTTTTCATTTTACATAGCCCGGAGATATCTCTTTTCGAAGAAATCACACAATGCCATTAATGTGATTTCAGGCATATCCGTGTGTGGCGTGGCTTTGGCTACGCTGGCACTGGTTTGTACCCTTTCCGTCTTCAACGGCTTCCAGAGCCTGGTTTCAGATTACTTTACGGCATTCGATCCCGAACTGAAGATTACTCCCGTCACCGGCAAGGTTTTCGACGGACAGGATCCGAAGATTCAGGCATTGCGCAGCATGCCCGAGATTGAGGTTGTATCGGAATCCCTCGAAGATAATGCGATGGTACAGTACAAGGGACGTCAGGCTATGGCTGTCATCAAGGGTGTGGAAGACAATTTCGACCGTCTGACCCCGATTGACAGCATTCTGTTTGGCCGCGGCGATCTGCTGCTGCACGATGAAGTGGCCGATTATGCCATTCCCGGTATCCAGTTGCTTTCCGTTCTGGGTTCGGGAATCCGTTTTCTGGATCCTCTTGAGATCTATGCCCCCAAGCGGGGTGCCAAAGTTAACCTGGCCAATCCGGCTACGGCCTTTACCGGCGAACGTCTTTTCTCTACGGGGCTGACCTTTGCCGTCAATCAGGAAAAATACGATGCTTCCTACATTCTGACCTCCCTGTCGTTTGCCCGTCGCCTGTTCCAGTACACCACGGAAGTCAGTTCTGTCGGCCTGAAACTGAAGCCGGATGCCGATCCGGGCGTGGTCAAGCGTAAGCTGAAAGAACATCTGGGCGACCGTTTCCGGGTGGAAGACCGTTATGAACAGCAGGCAGATACCTATCGCATCATGCGGGTAGAAAAGCTGATCTCCTATCTTTTCCTGACTTTTATTCTGATCATTGCCTGTTTCAATGTCATCGGTTCGCTGATCATGCTGATCATCGACAAGCGTGAGAATGTAGAGACGCTGCGCCATCTGGGAGCAGACAACCGTCAGATAGAACGCATCTTCCTGTATGAAGGCTGTCTGATCGTTTTTCTGGGCGCCATTGCAGGCGTGGTACTGGGAGTCGGCCTCTGCTATCTCCAGCAGACCTACGGACTGCTTTCTCTGGGCTCATCCGGCAGTTTTGTGGTCGATGCCTATCCGGTACGTGTTCTGGCCAGCGATGTGTTGCTGGTATTGGCTACCGTTCTGGTTGTAGGTTTTCTTTCGGTCCGTTATCCGGTCCGTTACTTCAGCCGCCGTTTGCTTTGATACCCGTCCGGCATCGGAATGCCGGTCTGGGAAATCTGACTATCGGTAATTTTCCAGCTTCTGTTCGATCTCAAAGGGTACCCGTATTGATACTCCTTCCTTCATGAGGTTCATCAGGTTAGGATACATTCTGTTTTTGAAAGACTCCCAGTTACGGTTTTTCATTTCAGTCCAGCCGGCTTCGGAGAGGGCCAGACCTCTGGGATATGCCATATAAGTTGCTCTGTTGATGTCTTTGATGGCTTCTCCCCAGAGTGTTGCCATAATCCCCTTTATGTGCTTCTGACCGGAAAGAGGTTCTCCATAGCCGGGATCAAACTGGTAACATGTTTCCAGTGTGGTTATCGGCATTCCCCAATTATTGAATTCCGGGAAATCTCCGGTGTATTGAGGATAGTCAAGATAAGCATATTCACCGGGAGCCATGATGACCGGATTCCCATGTTTTCGGGTAAGTTCCAGGCACTTGGGTGTAAGTCCCCCACGCCAGCTTACAAGTGTGACTTCCGGATCATAGGGGAAGAGGTAATCATTAGCCGGCATATATATATTGTCAAGCTCACACCATAATATGGCTTTCTTCCCAGCCTCTTTTACACTTTTGAGAACTTTACTAAAGAATGGTATCATAAGTTGGGAAGGATCTTCGTATTTTAGTTCTGCCATCAGTTTTTGGCAGCGTGGACATTCAGCCCAGTTATATTTTATGGCAGCTTCGTCTCCACCGAGATGTATATATGGTGCAGGGAATATTTTCGAAGTTTCCTTTATAATATCATCAATAACTGTATATACTTTCCCGACTGAAGCACATAGCATCATATCTACGCTTTTCCCTAATTCAATGGGAGTGGCTGACTTGTGTTCGCACTTGAACTCAGGAAAGGCAGAAAGCATGGCACAGGTATGTCCTGGAATATCAATTTCCGGAATAACCGTAACATTGCGCATTTCTGCATATTTAATGATATCTTTGAGTTCTTCTTTGGTATAGTGGTCTTTACTGGCTAATTGTGGATACTTCTCAATATATATTCTCCATCCCTGATCGTCTGTAAGGTGAAGTTGTAATACATTGTATTTGAATAGTGTCATTTTATCAATAAAGAATTTGATGCTTTCTACTGGCAGATAATTGCGGGCAGGATCAAGCATCATAGCCCTGTATTCGAAACGGGGTTTGTCGTAGATATAGATTTCACGGATTTTCTTTTGTGAAGTCATGCATATATCTCCTATCAGAATCTGTTCAAGAGTGATAACACCATAAAGAACTGCTCCTTTTGAAGCCCCTTTTATGGTTATTCCTTTATTGTTGATCTCCAGTGAATATTGTTCCTTGTGCTCAAGACTGTTGTCAATGATAAGTCTGATGGTGCCATTGCCTGTCGGGGATATATTGAGATTTTCGCTCATTCTTCTTTTGAATATATCCTGAAGTTTCTCAGCCGCAAACTTTAGCTCTTTGTTGTCGAAAGTGATGGCTGAATGTCTGGCATTGACAGTGAATACAGCTCCATTGCCGTTAATGATTTTGTTTGGCATAGGGATTAATGCAGACGTATTGTCCTGCCCGGTCATTGTCATACAGAACAAACTCAATACGAGGGTAAGAAAAAGGTTTTTCATATGGACTTGAAAATTAAAATAGTTATGTGTGCAAAGATAGGAAAAACTATTGTAAACGCCGCTTGATTTCATTATTATTCCGTTGAATTCCTCATTGTAGGTATTGAAGATGTATTACTGAATGACAGAAACGCAGCTATCGTTTATTTTGTTTGTTGATTATGCTCCCTGTAATGTTCTGTGCGATTGTTTCCATTCCCAAAAGGTTACAGATAAACAACCCAAGAAGTAATATGCGTTTCATAATTCAGATTATTTTAAAATTACACAAAGAAAGTGATTTTTTTTAATGTACAAATATTTCCCGGATTTTACTGAAACAGTTTCCGCTTTCATAAGTTCCGCAAAGATGATTTAAAATGCGGAAAAGAATTATCTGATTGACTGATAGAGAGTTCCCCTGGGAAAGTATCTGTCTTCTGCCAGCTTTGCCAATCCCTTTTTAAACCTATATAGTTAGTGCGGACAGATATTCTAAATCTTTTTTAGGACTTTTGTCCGCACTTTCCCTATAAGTTTATATATAGGCTGGCAAAGCTGGCAGAGATGATGAGAAGAAGGTGCTCTTTCTTTGGGTAAATGCTTGATTCATATATTTTTAATGGTGACTATCCAAGCCTGTGCCTTTATTGCGGAGTGTGTTTTCTGTTGCGGAAGAAGTGCGGAACGGATGTTTTCTGGCATAATCTAATAACATGATTATTTTTATGGTTTTTTAGTGATAAATGTTTAACTTTCGGTGCAAATAAATACAGAATACTTATTTTAAATTAATCACTATGCGTTACATATTATTTTTATTTGTATTGTCTTGTTGCTGTTCCTGTAGCGGACATTCTGCAAAAGAGACCGCGGAAACAAGCAAAGCGGAAGTTTCGAAGGCTGATAAAACAGAAATGACCAAAGCAGATGAGTCAGAGGTGGAAACCAATGCTCCGGAAACTCTTCAGGATGTATCAAAAAAAGATACCCCCAAAATCTATGAACAATCGGAAGTTGATGTAAGTGCATTCACTTCTTTGAATGGCCCCAAGCTGGTAGAATTCTATACTAAATTATTCAAGTATCCGCTTATTGATTCTAATGGTGAACAAATTCCTGTAAACGGAAAAGGACTAGTTGATCTGATTATTGATGACAAAGGGAATGTAATTGATGCGATTATCGTAAAAGGGATCCAGCCTGAGATTGATAAGGAATTCGTCAGAGTATTGAAACTATTTCCACCTTTCAAGCCTGGACAAGTGAATGGAAAAAATGTATATTCAAAATTTAGATTACCTATAACAGTTGTCTTTAAATAAAAAATAAGTTCTTATGAAAAAAACATTATTCTTTAGCCTTTGCTTTTTCTCCGCTCTGTACGGATGCGGCCCCAAAGACAATACCGTTTCATATAATGAAGAAACCGGCCTGACGGTCTGCCATTATTCGAATGTCAAGGATACAGTCTATTTAAAGCTGAGTGATTTGGCAGAGGATTTCCGCATTATCAGGTTTGATAACAGTCCGGAAGCCATATTTACTTACCGTTCTAATCCTACTATTACAGAACATTACATTGGAATATCCAATGATGATCAACCTTATATGCTGTTTAAAAGTGATGGTAAATTTTTGTGTACTGTTGGAAGAGTCGGACAAGGTCCTGGTGAATACCCTATGACTATTTATGATGCTGCCATTGATGAGCAGGAACAGAAAATCTATTTAGGTTCTTTTGCTTTTTCAGACAAGATCCTAATATATGATCTGAAAGGGAACTATCTTGAAGACAGAAAGATCGATTACCGCCTTAATAAGCCTAGAATAGAACTAGGGGAGGATAAATCACTATCTATTGTTCATCTGCCCGTTCAAACGACTGGGGAAAGTCCGTTAGTCTCCCAATATAGTAAAGAAGGAAAATTAATAGCTCAGCTGGAAGAAGCACCTTATTTTAAGGTGGAAGATTTCAACCAAGATGTTTTTGCTTATCATAATGTTCCTGATTTAAGTTTCCAAATGACAGCCGTTGATACCTTGTACCATTATATAAAATCGGAAAACAGAATTGTTCCCAAATTTACCTTAGATTTCGGAACAATGGAAGAAAAGCCCATCCACATTTATAATGAAATACCCGGATATTATATTGCGATAGTTTTCGGAAAAGGAAACATCTTTGTGGATAAGGAAAAGCAACAGGCCCGCTATGTAAGACTGGTCAATGATTACTGCGGCGGCATGAAAGTCATGCTTAATTTCAAGGACGGATGGGTGTGGCGTATTTTTGAGCCCGGTTATCTCATTGAATATATCCAGGATCGCATGAATGACAGTGACTGTACCGAAGAAGACCGGAAAAAGCTCCAATCCCTGCTGGACACCATTGATGAGGAGGACAACAACATCATGTTTTTGGGTAAGCTGAAGAAATAGAAATTATTCCTAAGTAATATTGGATTTGTGAAAGTAAGGCTGTTTCAGGATTCAGAATCGTGAGACAGCCTTGTTTCTGTATGCTCGTCTTGCCGATAAATTGTTTCGCTTTTTGGTGAGATATTCTCAGTAATAAGGCTCTGTATTCTCTGCAAGATGCGGGTGTTTCGTCAGTCCGAAACAAGAGTTTCATCAAGACGAAACAAGAGTTTCACCAGCAGAAAATAAAAGTTCCACTAGGAGAAAACAAAAGTTCCACCAGCACGATACGGTAGAATTGTCTGCTCGATACCGTAAGATTCTCCGGTCGATTCCGGCCGATCGTCTGCTCGATTGGGATTGATCGTCCGCTCAATGCCGGAAGATTGTCGTTTTGTCATGGTTTATTCGGATTTTATTTGTATATTTAGCAACTCCATATGTGTTTATCCGCATGGGGTATATTAGCCAGAACTTTAGTCTGATTGTTATAAATTATAGAGATTATGAAGGCTGTTTATCTTAAGGTTAGTCTGATGGCGATAGCTTGGCTGTCGGCTTGTTTGGTTGCTTGTACTTCCAATGTGGAAGCAGATCTTGAGGTGATTGAATACCCCATTGCTTTTCAGGCTTCGCTGACGGATATATATGGTACGGTGAGCGATGCACAAGGAATGGGTGATTTCCGGTTATGGGGATGGTATCTTACTGAGGATTCTCCTGTTCCCATATTCGAGGGCGATAAGGTAACAGATGGTACCTGGGCTTATGAAGGAGGACGACGCTACTGGACAATGGAGAAAACTCACAGGTTCTATGCTGTGTCTCCGGTGTATCCATTGGAAGGGAGCGGAACGAGAGTCAGTGTAACGGCTGATGGAGTTATTTCTGTTGCTGACTTTGACTGCTCCAGAACTGGTGATGAAGCCGTGGATCTGATGACCGCTCTGGTTGGGTGGGCAAGATATGAAGCAGAAGAAAAGCCGGAGAAAGTCGGGCTGGAGTTTAGGCATGAGCTTGCCCAGTTACAGATAATCGTTAAAACTGATCAGGGAGTTACTGCTACGATTCATGATGCGTCTTTTTATGACATAGCGGTTAAAGGCACTCTGGAACAGGATTCAGGCGAATCCTCGTGGAAACCTGCTGCTGTTGTCGGTAAGGCCGATACTCCTTTCCAAAAGAAGATAGAACGAGTGCTGAAGCCTGTCAGTCAATTAAGCCTTTTTGATAAGATGCTGCTGATTCCTCAGGATTGTATGAAAATTAAATTGGCTGTTAACTACACCCGTAACGGAGAGAATCTGACGGAAACGATTGATTTTTATGATTTGATTTCGTATTTGTCTGTCGGACAGAATTATCGTATTGAGCTGACTATCGGGGCTGATACGATTACATATCGGGCTTCTATTATTAACAAGTGGTGAGAAAGCCTTATATAAAAGAATAATATGGAGAATAATGTCAAAACGCAGATTCAGATTTGCTAGGTCATGAAAAAAGAGAAAAGCCCTTGTAAAATAGTTATTTACAGGGGCTTTAATATAATATCTTGTACTCGAAGCGGGACTTGAACCCGCACAGCCATTACTGGCCAAGGGATTTTAAGTCCCTCGTGTCTACCGATTCCACCATTCGAGCAACCTAAAATGGAGCGGAAAACGAGACTCGAACTCGCGACCCTAACCTTGGCAAGGTTATGCTCTACCAACTGAGCTATTTCCGCGTTAACGGGTGCAAATGTAGGGAGTTTTGTAATATGTTCCAAACATTTCCCCCGTTTTCTTTTAAGAAATTTTGTTTTTAACGTCCCAAAAGTGCATTTTCCGCACGTTCGGCCACTTCAAAATGGAATCCGGAGATCACATCATCCATCAGGGCGGTGATGCGGTCGTTACACAGGTTGCCGATGCTTCCTTCGTGGGTGTGGTGCACTTCTTTGTTGTGTGTGAACTTTCCGGCTTCGATATCCAGTCCCACTTTCTTGTAGGCATCACGGAAAGGCATGCCTTCAGCTGCCAGACGGTTGACTTCTTCCACGCTGAACATGTAGAGATATTTGTCATCGTCCAGAATGTGTTCGTTGATCTTGATCTTGTCCATGATGTAGGTTGCCATGTGCAGGCAGTCTTCCAGTTCCTGGAATGCCGGAAGGCACACTTCCTTGATGATCTGCAGGTCGCGGAAATAACCGGACGGCAGGTTGTTCATAATCATCATGATCTGCTGCGGAAGAGCCTGGATCTTGTTGCATTTGGCGCGGGTCAGTTCGAATACGTCCGGGTTTTTCTTATGCGGCATGATGCTGGAGCCGGTGGTACATTCGTCCGGGAGTTTGACAAATCCGAAGTTCTGACAGCTGAACATGCAGGCGTCGAAAGCCATCTTCGAGAGGGTACCTGCGATGGAAGCCATGGCAAATGCCACGTTGCGCTCCATTTTTCCGCGTCCCATCTGGGCATAGACAACATTGTAGTTCATGGAATCGAATCCCAGCAGGCGGGTTGTCATTTCCCGGTTCAGAGGGAATGAAGAGCCGTAGCCGGCAGCCGATCCCAGAGGGTTGCGGTTGCACATCCGGTAAGCGGCCTGAAGGAAAAGCATATCGTCCACCAGGCTTTCGGCGTATGCACCGAACCACAGGCCGAAGGAAGACGGCATGGCGATCTGCAGGTGGGTATAGCCCGGCATCAGGACATCCTTGTAGCGGTTGCTTTGTGCAATCAGCACCCGGAACAGTTCTTCTACTGATTCTGCAAGATTCTTCAGCTGTGCACGCGTGAACAGTTTCAGGTCTACCAGAACCTGGTCGTTGCGTGAGCGTCCGCTGTGGATTTTCTTGCCGACATCGCCCAGCCGGCGGGTCAGCATCAGTTCCACCTGTGAATGTACGTCCTCGATTCCGTCTTCGATGACGAACTCTCCTTTTTCAGCGGATGCATAAATGTTTTTCAGCTCGTCGAGCAGTACCTTCAGTTCGTCGGAGGTCAGCAGGCCGATGCTTTCCAGCATGGTGATGTGGGCCATGGAACCCAAAATATCGTGTTTGGCCAGGTAAAGGTCCATTTCGCGGTCACGTCCTACAGTGAAACGGTCGATCTCTTCGTTTACCTGAACATTCTTTTCCCAAAGTTTCTGAGCCATTGTTGTTGGTTTATACGTTTGACGATTAATAAGGTATCTTGGTAAGCATGTCTGCCAGTTTCTCAGCACCTTCCTGCAGGGGTTTGGATACCATGGCTTTCATGAACATGTTTACATCAGCACCGATGGTTACTTTTATTTTGGCTTCCTCTTCGGTTACGGGGAGAATCTGTATCCAGAGGTTCAGGGGGATCGGGGTTTTGTCTCCTTCGAACTTGATGCATTTCATCGGTTCACGTTCCACAATGCGCAAGGTCAGGTTGATACCCTGAACCTTGATGGTCAGTGAGTCGTTGTCGAATGTAAGATCTTCTATTTTGCCGTCCAGCTGATTTTTTACTTCTGCCAGACGTTCACGGATCGGTTGCAGATTGTCCAGGTTGGACAGCTTGTTGTAAACGCGTTCCTGACTGGCAGGAATGTGCTTTACGCTGCTTTCGAATTTTAAAGCCATATACTTAGATTAAAAAAACACGGATTACGGGAACCGTCACGTTCTTTCAGCCGAGAACCGTGAAGTTCGCATAATCCGTGCGGGTACAATTATTATTAACTTACTTATTTACCAGTCCAGTGAGCAGGGTCTTTTCTCCAGGCCTGCAGAACAGGAATGTCTTCTTCTGCAATGTAGTCGGTCTTCAATGCTGCATCAAGCACTGCATTGTAGTTGGTCAGAGTTACCAGTTCAACCTTTGCATTCTTGAAGGCTTCAACGGATACATCGAAACCGTAAGTGAAGGATGCAATCATTCCGATTACTTCGCATCCGTTGTTGCGGATGGCTTCTACTGCTTTCAAGCTGCTTCCACCGGTAGAGATCAGGTCTTCGATAACAACGACTTTCATATCCGGACGCAATTCTCCTTCAATCAGGTTTTCCAGACCGTGGTCTTTCGGGCTTGAACGAACATAAACAAACGGTAAGTTCAATTCTTCAGCTACCAACGCACCTTGAGCAATGGCGCCAGTTGCTACTCCTGCAATTGCATCTACATCTCCGAATTTTTCGAGGATTACGCGACAAATTTCCAACTTCACGAAATTACGGAGTGCAGGATAAGACAGGGTCTTGCGATTATCACAATAAATCGGAGACTTCCAGCCAGATGCCCAGGTGAACGGGTTTGCCGGCTGAATCTTTACAGCCTTTACCTTCAACAACTTTTGTGCGAATAATCTTTCCAAAGCTTTCATAACTTAATTAATAGTTGATAAACATTTCTGCAAAAATATGGAAATCCAACGGGAATATGAAATTTATCTGCGGATTTTTTCGGAATCATCTTGCGGTAAGCTGTATGAAGATCCTGACAGCTCCTTCAGAGCCCTTTGGCCCAGGCCAGAGTGACCAGGCTGATTTGTATGCCGGGGATGGAGACCAGCACGTCGGCACAGGCGGTCAGGGTTGCTCCGGTGGTCAGTACGTCATCGACCAGCATGATATGCTTGTGCTGCAGGGCGGGCAAAGCTTTATCGGACAGGGCAAACAGATCTTCTGCGTTGAGCCACCGTTCATAGCCGTGCTTGTGGGTCTGGGTCGGATTATGGTGAATGCGGTGCAGGGCATCCGTGCAGACGGGGATGCCGGTAAGGGCAGAGATTCCTCGGGCCAGCAGTTCGCTCTGGTTGTAGCCGCGTGTGCGCTGACGCCTGGGGTGGAGGGGAACGGGGATCAGGCAGTCTATCCCTTCGAAGAATCCGGAAGGATGGAGTTCGGATGCCAGCAGTTCCCCCATCCGGATGCAGGCCGTCCGTGCGCCGTGGTATTTCATGTCATGCAGGAGGGAAGAGATTTTGCTTCCCCGGGCATAATAGCAGAGTGAAGAGGCACGCCGGACCGGGAACCGTCCCCAGAAGCTGCGTTCCATTTCGTTGCCGGGGCTGTTCAGAATGTGGGTATAGGGCAGTCCGGTCAGGCAGCCGGTACACAGAATCTCTTCTGTGAGGAGAAGCTTTTTCCCGCAGATCGGGCAGATGCGGGGAAAGAAGAATTCCCGGAGGTCAGTCCATAGCTTCATGGTCGCAGGGATATTCGTTGCCGTCTGTCTGCGGGAGAAGTGGAAGGATTTCTTCCATGAGGAATCCCTTGCCGCAGGCAAAGCGGATCAGTTTGGCATTGCGCTCGTAATCATTGCGTGCGGAGATGCTCCTGGTTTTCTGTTGCAGGAGCTTTTGCAGGATGGCCCGGTATTCTTCTTCTTCAATCTCTGCTATTCCGCCTGTGATTGCTTCAGAGGAAAGCTGTTTCATCCGGAGTGCCTGAATGATTTTCATGCGTCCCCATTGGTTGAAGCGGTATTTGTCGCGGACAAAGGCACGGCAGAAGCGTGCTGTATCGACAAAGCGTTCTTTCTGCAGATGTTCCAGTATGTGGGCGGAAGTTTCCGGGGAAGCTCCCCACTGTTGCAGTTTGGCTTCAACTTCGGACGGACAGCGCTCTGCTGCCAGACAATAGACTTCTGCTTTGTTTCTGAGTTCGTTTTCGGTATATTCTTTCATGGCTTGACAGCTTTCACCATGCGGTCGTTGCCGGAGAGGTCCTTGCGCAATTCCACGGAATGATATCCCAGTTGCTGCAACAGGGAAACCGTCTCTGCACCGTAGGCACGGTTGATTTCATAATAAAGGGTTCCGGAGGGTGACAGAAGATCGAGCCCGATCCGGGCAATATGCCGGTAAAAAAGCAACGGATCGTTGTCGGGAACAAAAAGTGCCAGCTCAGGCTCCCAGTCGAGTACGTTGCGTTCCATGTCTGTCCGTTCCTTCTCGGTAATATAGGGAGGGTTGCTGACCAGAACGTCTATATTCAGGGATGGCCAGGACTCCTGTAAGGCATCTACCTGCTGAAAATGGACAGTAACACCATTCCGGATGGCATTGCGCCGGGCTACCTCCAGTGCTTCGGGAGAAACATCCCAGGCATGAACTGTGGACAGGGGAAGCCGGTGGGCCAGGCTGACCGGTATGCAGCCGCTGCCTGTCCCGATGTCCAGAATGCGAACGGGGGCGTCCGGATGATCTTCCACGATCCAGCTGACCAGTTCTTCTGTTTCCGGGCGGGGAATCAGAACCGAAGGAGTCACCTCAAAGGGGAGTCCGGAGAAACTGGTTTCACCTATTATATATTGTAGGGGTTCATAACTTTTCAGCCGGGTGAGAATATTATTTAACCGGGCCCTTTCGTCTGTCGGAAAATCAGTATCTTTGCCGGCATAAAGGTCCAGTGTGCCGAAATGGAACAGGTCGGTCAGGATCCATCTGGCCATTGCGGCGGCTTCTGTTTCCGGATAGAAGCCGGAAAGCGCTTGTTTGATTTCAGTGTAAACAGGATGCATAGGTCTGCAAAAATAATTATAAAAAACAGAAGACTATGACAAAAGACGAAAAATATATCCGGCGATGCATACAATTGGCTCGTAACGGCTTGTGTAATGCGGCTCCGAATCCGATGGTGGGAGCTGTGGTTGTTCATCGGGATCGCATTATCGGTGAAGGTTATCATGCCCGTTGCGGGGAAGGTCATGCGGAAGTGAATGCGCTTCGTTCTGTCCGGGATGAATCCTTGTTGAAGGAGGCTACCCTGTATGTCAGTCTGGAACCCTGTTCGCATTATGGGAAAACACCGCCTTGTGCTGATTTGATAGTCAGCAAAGGAATCCCCAGAGTAGTGGTGGGCTGCATGGATCCGTTTCCTCTGGTAGCCGGACGGGGCATCCGGAAACTGGAAGAGGCTGGAATTGACGTGACTGTCGGAGTACTGGAAGAGGAATGCCGGGAGCTGATCCGGCGTTTTGTTACTTTAAATATACGCAAACGTCCGTATATTACCTTAAAGTGGGCCCAGTCGGCAGATGGCTTTATCGACCGCTTGCGGCAGGAAGGGAGTCCGGCCGTATTGTCCACTCCGCTTACTTCCATGTATGTACATAAGATGCGGGCTGAATATAAAGCGATACTGGTGGGAAGACGTACGGCCTTGCTGGACAATCCCTCATTGACCACCCGGAACTGGTACGGACCGAATCCGCTCCGGCTGGTGATTGACAGGAAACTGACCCTGCCCCGGGAGCTGAAACTGTTTGACGGTACGGCACCGACGCTGGTCTTTACGGAAGAGGTTCCGGCAGCATGTCTCCGGCAGACAAATGTAGATTATCAGGTGCTGGATTTCAGTCAGGATATCCTGCCGCAGATCATGCAGGTTCTCTATGAACGGAAGATCCAGTCTTTGCTGGTAGAGGGGGGAAGCTGTCTGCTTCAGTCGTTTATCGATTCCGGACTTTGGGACGATATCCGTGTAGAGCATTCCGGAGTTGTCTTGCAGGATGGAGTGAAGGCTCCGGCTGTTCCGGCGGGTTATGCTGCCACCTTTGAGGTTTGGGACCATAATTGCGTAAGCTATTATCAAAACACCCTTTAAAAGGGTTCGCTTGCAGATAAAAAAGCGGCGTTTATCCATAATTTTATATAAAACTTAGTACAAAAGTGGGTATTCGCAAAAAAACTTTCTACTTTTGCAACTTGTAACAACAGAACTCATTTGTAAATGAAAATAAAGTTTTTGCCGCTTATTGCAGGAATTTTTACGACTGCAACGATCATGACATCGTGCCTGGGTAACGATCTGGATGATATTAAACTCGGTTCGGAATCCAGTATAACCGCTTTTTCTATAGGAACTGTATGGGTCCCGGTGACAGGGGTAGATCAGAATGGAAATGACAGTGTTTACCTGGATTCCATTGACTGCTCGGGTTATCCTTTTACAATCGATCAGCTGAACAGAAGAATTGAAAACAAGGACTCTTTGCCCGTTGGAGCTGATGTATCCAGGGTTTTGACTTCTCTGACTTCTGACGGATCCGTCTGGTATACCAAACGTTCGGATGCGGGTATCGAAAATGATACGGTGTGGTCCAGTCAGGATTCCATCGATTTTACCTATCCGGTAACCTTTAAGGTTTATGCGTACAGCGGAGTTCAGGGAACTCCTTATACCGTTCGTGTCAATGTGCATAAGCAGGTTCCTGATTCCTTGCAGTGGCTGAATTATCAGCAGACTTTTGCTGATGGGGTTTCCTTACAGCGCCAGAAGGCCGTAGCCATTGACGGAAAGGTGTATGTATTTGGCGTCCGGAACGGAGAGACTGTTGCACAATATACTACCGTCAGCACGGGAAATCCTTCTGCATGGCAGACCGTAGCACTTCCTGCCGGTACAGACAGCTATTCGGCTGTGGTATGGAAGGATGCCGTATGGTTCCTGGCTTCGAACCAGCTGTATCAGCTGAATCCGGGAGATAACACTTATTCATTGGTTGCAAATGCTCCGTCATTGACCCAGCTGGTGGCTGCAACGGATGAATCCAACGGCGGACAAAAGACAATCCTGTATGCACGCAATGCGGACAACCGTTTTGTCCGTCTGGAAAATGAGACCTGGACAGAAGATGAAGAAGAAACACTGGGCGCATTTGCTGCCGGCCAGCGTCTGTCTGCTGCCAGCATGCCGCTGTCATATAATAAGACTCTGGTCCGTACCATCCTGATGGGAAACAATGAAGGTACTGCCCCGAGTGATACCACGTCTTTGCTGTTCAGCCGAATTTCCAATGAACAGTCATGGGCCAGATATGCACAGAATAACCCGCTGACATGTCCGAATCTGGAGAATATTTCCATGATTCACTATGATGATAAATTGTATGCCTTTGGCGGAAAAGCCACTACCGGAGAGGGAGAAGTCGCTCCGTTTGAGAGATTCTATTGCTCCATTGACAATGGACTGACCTGGGATCCTGTTTCCCGTTCCGTTACTTTCCCGGAAGACGGTTCTTTCCGGGCATTCTATGAAAGCAGTCACGGAAATTACTCTTGCACCGTTGATTCGGAACATTTTATCTGGATCATCTGGGAGAATGGAGCACTGAGCAGAGGACGTATCAACCGGTTGGGATTTGCTCCGAAGTGGTAATCTGGAATACTTGAATTTGAAGCTATGTTATACCAAGACCAAATAGATAAGACCCGTATCCCGTCGCATATAGCCATTATCATGGATGGCAACGGACGTTGGGCAAAACAGCGCGGGCAGATTCGTACTTTCGGTCATCAGGCCGGAGCAGAAACGGTTCATGTCATTGCGGAAGAGGCGGCTCGCCTGGGTGTGAAATATCTTACATTGTATACGTTCTCTACTGAAAACTGGAATCGTCCGGTGGATGAAGTGGCGGCCTTGATGAGCTTGCTGATGGATTCCATTGAGGAGGAAACTTTTATGAAAAACAATATCAGTTTTCGTATTATCGGAGATACTGCCAAACTTCCGGAGAATGTGCTGGAACGTCTGAACCGCTGTATTGAACGGACTTCGGTGAATACCGGCATGTGTCTGACACTGGCACTGAGCTATTCTTCCAAGTGGGAGATTACGGAAGCGGTCAGACAAATTGCTTCCCGGGTGTCTGCGGGTGATCTGAAAGCTGATGAAATAACAGATCAGACGGTCGACGGTTTTCTGGCGACTCATTATATGCCTGATCCGGATTTGTTGATCCGGACGGGAGGAGAAGTGCGGCTCAGCAATTTCCTGTTGTGGCAATGTGCTTATTCCGAACTTTATTTTTGCGATACTTTCTGGCCGGATTTCAAGGCAGAGGAATTATGCAAAGCTATTTGTGATTATCAACGAAGAGAACGCCGATTCGGCAAAACCAGCGAACAAATTTAAGACGAAAGATGCGACACATTTTTTCACTCATCCTATTTATTCTGGCGGTTTCGTTCTGCTATCCAGTTACGGTGCATGCCCAGGAACTTAATGACACTATTTATAACCCGACCATCCTGTATAATGGTACGCCCAAGAAATATGAGATTGCAGGAATCAAGGTAGAAGGTGTAAAGAACTACGAAGATTATGTCTTGATTGGAATTTCAGGGCTGGCTGTCGGACAGACCATAACGGTTCCTGGAGATGACATTACCGGTGCGGTGAAGCGCTACTGGCGTCACGGACTGTTCTCTTCTGTAAGTATTGATGCAGAAAAGATCGTCGGTAATAAGATTTACCTGCATATCAAGCTGACCCAGCGTCCGCGTATTGCGGATATCGTATTCCATGGGGTCAAGAAGAGTGAAAGAGAAGACTTGCAGGCAAAGATCGGTATGGTAAAAGGGCTTCAGATTACTCCGAATGCCATTGACCGTGCGAAGACTTTGATCAAGAAACATTTTGATGAAAAAGGTTTTAAAAATGCTGAAGTGGATATCGTGGAACGGGAAGATCCGGAAAACGATGAGCAGGTATATGTGGATGTAAATATCGATAAAAAGACAAAGGTAAAGGTTCATCAGATCTCGTTTGAGGGAAATAGCATCCTGAGTGATAAGAAGCTGAAACGGGTAATGAAGAAGACCAATGAGAAAGGAAAACTGATCAACCTGTTCCGTACCAAGAAATTCATTCAGGAAAAATATGAGGAAGATAAGCAGCTGATTATCGACAAATATAATGAGCTGGGTTATCGTGACGCACAGATCGTGGTGGACAGCGTGTCGGCTTATGATGAAAAGACGGTAGATGTCTACATGAAGATTCATGAAGGTGAAAAGTATTATATCCGTAACATCACGTGGGTGGGTAACACCGTTTATCCTTCTGACCTGCTGAGCCAGCAGCTGCGTATGAAAAAAGGAGATGTATATAACCAGAAGCTGATGAATGAGCGTCTGAACAGTGATGAAGATGCTATCGGTAACAACTATTACAACAGTGGTTATGTATTCTATCACCTGGATCCGGTGGAAGTCAATATTGACGGTGACTCCATTGACCTGGAAATGCGTATTGTGGAAGGTGAACCGGCTACCATCAGTCATGTGCGTATCAACGGTAATGACCGTCTGTATGAAAATATTGTACGTCGTGAGTTGCGTACCCGTCCGGGAGACCTCTTCAGCCGGGAAGCTCTGGAACGTTCTTACCGTGAAATTGCCCAGATGGGACATTTCAATCCGGAAAACATTCAGATGGACGTACAGCCGAACCAGACAGACGGAACCGTGGATATCAACTGGGGACTGGAGTCAAAGGCTAACGACCAGGTTGAGTTCTCTGCCGGTTGGGGTCAGACAGGTGTGATCGGTAAGCTGAGTCTGAAGTTCACGAACTTCTCGTTTGCCAACCTGTTCCATAAGAATGACAACTATCGCGGAATCCTGCCGCAGGGAGACGGACAGACACTGACCCTCAGCGGACAGACCAACGGACGCTACTATCAGTCTTATAGTATCTCTTTCCTGGATCCGTGGTTTGGCGGTAAACGACCGACTCAGTTCTCGGTTTCGGCCTTCTACTCCAAGCAGACAGACGTAAGCGATCAGTATTATAATTCGGCTTGGATGAATAACTATTATAACTCGCTTCTGTTCGGAAACACTTATAATGGTTATTACAATAACTACGAATCCTATTATGACCCGTCGAAGTCCTTCCAGATGTTCGGTGTGTCAGTGGGATGGGGTAAACGTCTGCGCTGGCCGGATGATTATTTCCAACTGTCTGCTGAACTGTCTTATCAGCGCTTTATCCTGAGAGACTGGAGTTATCTGTATATCAGACTGAACAATGGCCAGTATATGACTACGGGTAACTGTAACAACATCAGCCTGAACCTGACCTTGTCGCGTAATTCAACGGATAACCCGATCTTCCCGCGTTACGGTTCTGAGTTTACGGCTTCCTTGCAGATCACTCCGCCGTATTCTTTGTTCAGCAACAAGGATTATTCCACTTACGGTAAGAACGATTACAATGAGGCTGCCAGCATGTACAAGTGGATTGAATACCACAAATGGAAGTTCAGAGCAAAGACTTATACGCCTTTGATGGATATCAAGAAATGTCCGGTGATCATGACCCGTACGGAGTTCGGTATCCTGGGACACTTCAACAAGTATAAACGTTCACCGTTTGAAACCTTCTACGTGGGTGGTGATGGTATGACCGGATACAGTTATAACTATGCTTCCGAAACGATTGCCCTCCGCGGATATGAAAATGGAGCTTTGACCCCGTATGGTTCGGAAGGTTATGCATACATCCGTCTGGGCGCTGAACTCCGTTACCCGCTGATGCTGGAAAACTCAACCAGTATTTATGCACTCGGATTTGTGGAAGCCGGTAATGCCTGGACCGATGTGGCCAAGTTTAATCCGTTCAGCCTGAAACGTTCGGCTGGTGTCGGTGTCCGTATCTTCCTTCCGATGGTCGGTATGATGGGTATTGACTGGGCGTATGGTTTCGACAAGATTAACGGTTCCATGAGCCAGAGCGGAAGCCAGTTCCACTTTATCATCGGACAAGAGTTCTAATAACACAGAATATAATCAGGGGTTGATAGATGATTGTTGAGCAATGACTGTAAGGTTTGTCAATAATCATCTATTGGCTTTTTTAATCAGAGATTGAATTCCTTAACAGAATACTAAAAAGAACGAATATGAAACGATTGATCCTTTCGGCAGTGTTGCTTGTTGTCGGCCTGATGGCAGTCCAGGCACAGAAGTTTGTCCTTGTTGACATGGAGTATATCATGAAGCAGATTCCGGCTGTAACGCAGGCAAACCAACAGATGGAGGCTTTGTCCAAACAGTGGCAGGAAGCAGTAGAGGCCAAGGCCAATGAAGCCAAAGCTTTGTATGAAGCCTATCAGAAAAGTGCGGCAACCTTGTCTGCAGCCCAGAAAACAGCTCAGGAGGATGCGATTGTAGCCAAGGAAAAAGAGGCTGCAGAACTGAGAAAGCAGTATTTCGGACCTGAAGGAGAACTGATGAAGAAACGTCAGGAACTGATGGGACCCGTTCAGGATGCTATTTATAATGCCGTAAAAGCCATTGCAACAGAGCGGGGATATGATGTCGTGATAGACCGTGCATCTGCACAGAGCATGATTTTTGCTTCTCCACGCATTGATATCAGCAATGAAGTTCTTGCAAAAATGGGATATTCAAATTAATTTTATACATTTGCACACAAAGAGAAAATGATTATAAACAAAACAGAAACTTTAAAGATTATGTTGAAGAAAATTGCTTTTTTACTGTTGTTCATCGCACCGATGAGCGTTTTTGCACAGAAGTTTGCACATTTCAGATCTGTAGACATTATTCAGGTTATGCCGGAGTTTGCCAAGGCACAGACAGATATTCAAACCATGTCCAAGCAGTATGAAGATGAGATCAAGCGTGCTGAAGAAGAATTCCAGAAGAAATTTGCTGATTTCCAGCAGGAGCAGAAAACTTTGCCTCAGAACATTCTGGAACGTCGTCAGAAAGACCTTCAGGAAATGCAGCAGAAAGGTATCCAGTTCCAGCAGGATGCACAGCAGCAGCTGGATCAGGCTTACCGTGGCATGATGGAACCGATCTATAAGAAACTGGAAGATGCTGTGAAGGCAATCGGTCAGGCAGGTGGCTACACTTATGTATTTGACCTGGCAAGAACTGATATCCCTTACATTGATGAGGCTCAGTCAAAGGACGTAACCAATGACATCAAGACTAAACTGGGTATCAGCCTGACAGCAGCTCCTTATAATCCGGCTACTGCTGCACCGGCAGCTGCACCTGCTAACTGATTGTGGGCAGTGATATGAAAGATTGAGAACTAGTCTGCTCAGGCAGGCTAATTCTCAATTTTTTTATTTCTGTATCTATTGTTGAACTGTCTGAATTCTGATTATACATCTGTTAATCGTTGTTTGAGATGTTATCTTTTTCTTCTCTTTCTTCCGGCCCTGTCGGAGTCTTTGATTCCGGTTATGGCGGATTGACCATTCTCGCCAAAATACGTGAGCTGATGCCCCATAATGATTACATTTATCTGGGGGACAACGCTCGTACTCCTTATGGAACCCGTTCGTTTGAGGTTGTTTATGAATTTACTTTGCAGGCTGTCCGCAAGTTGTTTGAACTGGGATGTCCCTTGGTTATTCTGGCCTGCAATACGGCATCAGCCAAAGCTTTGCGAAGCATTCAGCAGAATGATCTTCCTTATCTGGATCCGACCCGCCGGGTGCTTGGAGTGATCCGGCCTACGGTGGAGAGCATTGGTGCCCTGACTGCAACCCGTCATGTCGGTGTACTGGCGACTCCGGGTACGATCCTTTCGGAATCCTATCCGCTGGAGATACATAAATTGTTTCCGGACGTTCAGGTAACGGGCATGCCTTGTCCGATGTGGGTGCCTCTGGTTGAAAATAATGAGTTTGCTTCCGAAGGTGCTGATTATTTTGTCAAGAAGTATATTGATGGACTCCTGAGTCAGGATCCGGAAATTGATACGCTGATTCTGGGATGTACGCACTATCCGCTGTTGCTTGATAAAATACGCCGTTTTACTCCTTCTCACATTCGTCTGGTAGCTCAGGGAGAATATGTTGCCCGCAGCCTGAAAGATTATTTGTCGCGTCATACAGAGATGAACAGCCGCTGTACACGCAACGGACACTGTGAGTTCCTGACCACGGAGTCGGTCAGCAAGTTCCGTGAATCAGCATCCGTTTTTCTGCATGAACAGATCCAGGTCCGTAGCATTACTCTGGAGTAGTCCGGTTTTCCTGATCCTGGCAGGATAGCCGGTTCCGGTTAATCCACCAGAACCGGAGGAAGCGGATGCCTGTTGCACTCAGTGCAACCGATAATCCGGTGTAGAAGACGGCAATGAAGCTTCCCGGTAATAAACGGAGGTCGCGGATGGTGATTCCCATCAGGATCATCAGGACCATGATGATCCATCCCCTGATGTCGAAAAAGGAAAACGGACAGTTGTTCCGTTCTTTTTTCAGACTGATTCTCCGGGTATGCTTGTTGTACAGCTTTTGGAAAATAAAGGCAAAGAAAAGCAGGAAAACCAGACTCGCCTCGCACACTTTGAACAGCCAGTATTGTCCGTCTCCCAGCCAGCAGATGATCCCAATGCGCAGAATATTCAGTCCGGCAACCAGCCAGACCACACCTGCAGTAATGAGTAAAGTGCTTCTTGAAACTCCGTATTTCATATCAGAACCATTTTATTTTCCGGAAAATGAAGAATGCCAGTGAAGAAAGGAGTACTGACAGGCAGATTATCAGAGCAAAGGCATGTGGAATCGCTTCGATGTGAATATCCACATTCATCCCATAGAAGCTGGCAATTAATGTCGGGATCATCAGCGTGATGGATAAGCTGGTCATGCGTTTCATGATCGTATTGACATTGTTTGAAATGATGGAAGCAAAGGCATCCATGGTTCCTGTCAGAATGTCGCTGTAGATGTTTACCTGATTATGTGCCTGTTTAAGCTCAATCAGTACGTCTTCTGTCAGTTCCGGATTCTGGTAATCCTGTTCGTAAAAGATATTCTGTAATTTCCCGATCATGACTTCGTTTCCCCTGATGGAGGTATTGAAGTAGACCAGGCTTTTCTGCAGGTTCATCAGTCGCAGCAAGTCTTCGTTACGGATGCTTCGTTCCAGCTCTTTCTCGGCGGAGTTGACTTCATTATTGATCTGTTTCAGATACTTCAGGAACCATACGGCAGAAGAATAGATCAGTCTGAGGATCAGTTCATACTTGTTGGGGACGTTGATGTCCTTCCGGCGTGTATGCTGGATGAAGTCAGGAAGCATTTCAGTCGGGTGGTAACATACGGAAATAATGATTTCCTCATTGGTAATGATTCCGATGGGAACTGTCGCATAAGGGATTTTCTGATTATTGGTCTGGACCGGTATTCTCAGAATGGTCAGCAGCCAGTTTCCTTCCGTATCTGTACGCGGACGCTCGTCGGTATCTGCAATATCATTGAGGAAAGATTCCGGGACATGCAGTTCTTCCTGCAGGAATCGGAAGTCATCTGCAGTCGGGCATTCGACGTTCACCCAACAATTAGGAATCCAGTTCTCTTTTTCAACAAAGCCGTTTTCGCAATAAAGATACTTTCTCATAATGCTGTCCTCCTTAAATGTAAATTCAAACTATTGGGATAAAAAAAAGAGGCTATTCAAATTATTTTTGAAATAGCCTCTTTTCAGCTCTTCAGGTTGGACTTGAACCAACGACCCTCTGATTAACAGTCAGATGCTCTAACCGACTGAGCTACTGAAGAATTTTGCAATTGAGAGGAAATTTCAGCTCTTCAGGTTGGACTTGAACCAACGACCCTCTGATTAACAGTCAGATG